>Ga0194123_10000609_pt1 | contig 65310 bp, 53 predicted proteins | sample TA2MahsurfametaG_5_FD_155479 | JGI IMG/M metagenome (GOLD analysis project Ga0194123, IMG submission 155479) | Freshwater microbial communities from Lake Tanganyika, Tanzania - TA2015023 Mahale A surface | ecosystem: Environmental > Aquatic > Freshwater > Lake | place: Tanzania: Lake Tanganyika... | reverse complement strand
GCCTGATTTCTTAGCATGGAATTGGCCGCTATGATGGCATCTTTTTGAAGGTTATTGGAGAACGGCAGGTAACGATTTACAAAAGTAGAGGCCGTATTTCGGCCCAGGTAATTCCAGCCGAGTCTGTTACTAAAGAAAACAGTTTCCTTTTTGTTTTTCAGGCGATAATTCAGGTTCCCGTTCCATTCTACCGATTGTGCACGGATAAAGGCTCCTGTAGGCAGTAACAGCCTCACAAACCTAGCCTGATCGCGGAAGGGTGTTTCCACAAACTCGCTCACCTCCTGTACCTTATTCTCATTAAAATCTATCCAGGTATAATAGCCTTGGCCGGCAGGGACTTCAAAGTAGGCGAACTGCCGCTGCTGTTCGCGTGCGGACAGTGTTTGGTAGAAGATATTACCCGATAGGTTTTTAGTAAGTGCCGGAAACGACCATTCCAGTCGGGCTGAGGTGTTCTTTTCGGTGGCGAATTGCCCTGTAAATGCGCTATCCAGAAGGTGCATGGAACGATATTGCCATCCGGTTTTCAAAAACGCCGCTTTTTTGCCGGTTATATAAAAATCTGATCCGGCTGATTGCCACTGCGAGGCTCTTACAAATGAACTGTTTAAAGGCAGAAAATTGGTTCGTCTGGCACCATTCACTGAAAGGGTATATTTCCTTTTTTTTGCATCCAGCCTTATACGGTTTTCATTGAAGCGATAAGAGTTGGTGAGATAATTTCCGAAAGCTGTATCATGGCTAAATGTGCTTTCCTCGCGCAATTTTTCTAATATGGCACTGTAGGCCTTGCGGCGGTAACCGGCCTGAAAGCGTAATTGCTGAAAAGCGTTGTTTAGTACCCCAAGTTCTGCTTTTGAAATTTCCGCGCAAGGTTCGGCAAACCACCCGTTTTTCTCGGCTTTCAGCCGCATAGATACAAACCTAGATAGGTTTTCACCAAACCGGTTAATACCCCAGCGGTTTTCCGTTTCTATATGCCTGTTGCCCAGGTATATCCGGTGTGTAAGGTATCGGCTGCCGGCGGGTGTTGAACCGCCTTCAGGATTAAACAGTTGTCTGTTCCACAACCGCCCGAATTCCACATCCCTAAAGCGTTCCACGGAAGTAAATCTTGCAGATGTCCATTCGGATTTAACCTCATTGCGGAGCTGCCAGCTATGTGTTGTATCTTTTTTGGAATGGCCTAACAGTTTGTGCTGCTTCCATTCCAATCCCAACGCCCTTCCGCGGTTATCGGCATCATTTAACGGTGAAAAAAGATTGTTGTCTTGCAGTGAAAACGCATTGCTGATTTTTAGTTGATTTCCGGGTTTATATTTCCAGATTACACCCCATTCCGTGAGGCTGTTTTTATTGGGTGTGTGCAGCACCTGTATTGGCTCATAATCGCCTCGGGGCAAAGTTCCCGAGGAAGGCACAGAACGATAGGTTTTGCCATTGGCTGTGGTGGCCGAAAGCTTGTAATTTCCTTTACCCGGACCTACAAAGGCAAATGAAAGCCGGTAGTAAATCTCACCTGAATCAGGAGATGATTGGTAGTTATAATAACTGAATCCGGCGCTGTCTTTTTTCACATAATTCGGAGCAGACGGATTAAATGCCGTTTGCCTGAAGGCTCCGCTCATGGCGGCAGCGGAGGGATTGTCGCCGGCCAGCTCCATGATTTGCCTGGCATCGAGCATGCGCGAACTGTCAAACAGAGAAAGATCCTGCTGCAGGGGTTGTGAAGGCAAATCCCCTTCGCGAAATGTTGACCCGTAAACGGTTATTTTCTTTTTTTCAGCCGATACCATAGCTGCGCCAACCATCCGCGTATAGAAGCGGTCGGTGTACTGAAACTCAACCACAATACGGCTATTTTGTGCAATGAGGTGTTTTGGTGTGAATGTAATTTCACCCAGGTTATAATCAATGGTATAATCGGCCTGATATCCCCGTTCAAGGCGTTTTCCATCCAGATAAACCACCTCAGTTCCGGAAACCACGATGATAAAATTCTCATTGCGCGTACCGGTAAGCCGATAGGGCCCCTGCAAACCTTCCTGCCCCTGTAGTTCGTTTCTTGAAAAACGTCCGCGTGCCAATGCGGCGTTGCCTTCTGTAGTTAAACGCCAGTTTTTTACCGTATCCTGCCACTGCAACTGAATGCCCCGGTTTTTCTTGGCATATTTGGAAAACCACGCCTGATTCAGGCCGTTAAACGCATAATCACCGAGTGTTACCGTTGTGTTTGCGGTTTGCGCTTTCACATAAATTCTGTCAAAATCCTGAATACTGCTACTGGTGCCTTCCGGCTGAAACGGATATTCCTGATCTGTGAGCGCTCCTTCAATACTGAGATTGTTATTTATTTTTCCGCTCATGCGCAGGTTTAACGCAGAGTTAAGCACAAGATCCTGTGCATTTCCAAAAGACAATCCCCGCAGCAAAACACCATCGGTTAACAACCCTGAAGTTTCTTCCTGTGCCGCTCCCGGCCGGGCAGTTTCCAGCTGCAGTCCACTTGGATTAACCTCTGTGCGCATGGGATAAACCTGTCGTAACCGAAAAAACGAAGGATTGACGGAATAGTATTCTATTTGCAAGATTTTATTCAGCCAGGATGCTTTCAGCACAAGGGATTGATGGCTTTTGGTTACATAATAATCAGTACCCTGCCGCAAAACAGAATCACCGCAAATTATGCGGAGATTGTTTGTCATCACATATCCGGAATCCAGAAAAATAAGTGTATCAGAAGGCGTTATCGTTTTGGACTGTTGTTGTGAAAATGCATTTTGGCTATACAGCAAAAACACGAACACCAACAACAACTGCCATATATCTTTGGTGTACCTCACGCATCAGGTCGTTTCCATGAGGGGCAGCTGAACCAAAAAGGTGGTGCCTTTGTTCTCAATACTTTGAAAATCGATAACACCACCAAACAATTCCACAATGCGTTTGCTGATGGCAAGACCCAGTCCCATTCCGCTGTTTTTAGTGCTGAAATTCGGACTGAAAATTTGTTTGCGCAGCGCTTCCGGAATACCCGAACCATTGTCTTCAAAAGAGACAACCACACGGTTGTTATCTGAGTATGAACGTATTTTAATAAGCCCTTTACGATCTAAAGGTATGGCCTGTACTGCATTCTTAATGATATTGGTAAAAACCCTTCCCAACTGATGCTGATCGGCCATCACAAAGGTTTCTGCCGGTAGGGCAACATAATCAAACGAAACGTTTTCTTCTTTGCTAAAAAGCTGAATGACCGAATCCAGAACGCTGGCCAGATCAGTCTTTTCCATTTTGGGTTCAGGCATTTTGGCAAAGGAAGAAAATTCTTCGGCCATCGCAGATAAAGAATCGATCTGGGTTATCAGCAGTTCGGTTGTTTTTTTAATTTTTTCCTCCAGTTTTTCATCCTTGCGCTGAATGGCATACTGAAGGTGCTGAAGGCTAAGCTTCATCGGGGTGAGCGGATTTTTTATTTCATGCGCCACCTGTTTTGCCATTTCCTGCCATGCTCCCTGACGCTCTCCTTCTGCAAGCCGGGACGTGCTTTCTTCCAGCTCAAGAATCATTTTATTGTACTGCGAAATCAGCAAACCAATTTCATCGTTGTGTTGCCATTCAATGGGCGAATTGGGTAAGCCCAGTTTCACCAATCCCATCTGCTGACGAATTAAATTCAACGGACCCGTAATGCGCCTCGCCATTATGTATGCTATCAAAGCGGCAAGCGTAAACACAAGAGCAAACAGGTTGATGATGGTTACGGCATAATTTGAAATTTCGCGGTACAGATCCTTTCTATTGGAGAAATACGGCAAATTCAGATATCCTTTAATGTTCAGGTCATTATCAAGTATAGTATAATATGCTGAGATGTAGGTTAAATCCCCAATTTGTTCATCAACCACAAATCCCGAACTGCCATTATGCAATTGCCTGTAGGCTTCAGGATTCATGAGGTTACCCAGAATATCCTGCTCATAAATTTTATCATTGCTTGAAATAAGCAATTTCCCGCGGGCATCATACAAATTGATGTCAGTATTATAGTAACTGCTTAGGTCATAGATTAATCCAGTCTGAAAATTGTTAAATAGTGCATCAAGGCTAGCCTGGGTGCCAATGGCGTTGGCAATTTCCGAGGTTTTATTCCACAGTGTTTCTCTTTGACGAAGTGTGTAATTGCTGCGGAAATAGTTGATGGTTACAAACAGCACTACCACAAAGGTTACAAACACAACCAAGGTTACGTATACCTGCAGTTTTGAACTGAGAAACAGCTCTCTACCTGATGTAAACGGAATGCGGTTTTTCAGCATTTTCAGCACCCGTAGTCGCGTAACAGTAGCGGTTTGAAGTGTAAGCACAAACTGACGGAGTAGAATAACCACATAATACAGCAACGTAATGAACAACCCGGCTATTCCCAATACGGTAAATCCGGAAACAGATTCCAATATTGAACCGGAAGGTTTACTTATAATAATTTCATTGCCCAGTTCATCGGAATAGGTTAGGTGGCTGTAGCCTTCTTTGGTCAGCAAAGTATCTTTCCCAAAATCCGGAAAAGAAACAGCATAGTTAAACTGTCCATACCTCCTGCCCAGTTTATTTTTACTGTAGATGGCGTAGCTGTAACCATTTTCGGTAAACAATCCTTCCAGCGGTGATTTGTTAAACATATCTGCAAGGCGGCCCTGCGTGCCGGATATGCGGGGTTTCAACAATACAAAATAAGTTCCCAGGTATATACCACTATCTCCAACATCAAAACGACCCAGATAACTGCCCTTCAGCTTTCGTTCGTTGACCAGCGCAAATCGAGTTGTGATGGGTTTACACACATCGCTGTAAAAAAGATTGTTGATGGTTGTATAATCAAAAGGATTTTGCTCGCGGTATCCGCGACCTGCTGAATTATAATCGAAAACCAGCAAATCAAAATCTTCGCTGTATTCAGAGAAATACAGCTGCCTGAGGCGCTTTTCAAACTCATTTTTGGTTTCATCGGTACAGGTATAATAGTCTACCACACCTTTGTCATACAAAAGTTTTTGCTCGGTTGAAACCAACAGATTATAAGGTTCTTTTTCATTCTGCAAAAGCAGTTTGGCAGCAAGAATTTCGCGAACCTCCAATTCTTTTATGGCAATCTGTCGGTTAAATATCAATCCTGTAACAAGACTGGGTATAACAATCTTCAGACCTACCCGAATCCATTCTTTGTGATCCTTAAAGGCCAAATCATATAACAGCAACCCGGCAATCACTACAGACAGAAAAACAGAAAGCCATAAAGGCTGTGAATAGAAAGCCCAGGAATAAAACAGGATTAATGAAATAGCGGCAAGCCAGCGCCGTGTTTGAATTTTAAAATAAGCCTCGAATAACTTTACCTGCTGCAACAGCCTAAAAAGTACAACATACCAAATTACAATAGCTGCCAGTCCCAGCAAAGAGAAAACATTAACCAAGTGTATGTCGTGAAAATTAAAATTCACCGAACTGTCGCGCACGAGTTTGGCAGTCTCAGACAGAATAAACAAAGAGGAACCGTAAAGGGCAAAGAGGGTAAGTACAAGAAGCAGCAATTTTAACCAGTTGGGTAACCTACCTGAAAAATGTGATGTAAGCAAGTTTAGCCAGGAAACAAAATAATATCCCCAGATACTGAGAAACAGCAACACCCCTAGATTGGGGAAGTAGGCAGAAGAGGCATAAACTTCGGGGGCAAAAAGCGCTGTAGCGGAAAGATTCCAGAAAGCATATCCCTTGTAGTACAAAAAGGCAACGAAGAGCCACAGCAATAGATTTACCGGCAATTTTAACAAATTCCATTTGCGTCGTGATGCAAAACCGGCCCATCCCAAACTCAATAAAATCAGGCCCAGACCCGTCATCACATCAAACGGGATTCCCGGTTTAAATTCATCAATAACCAGATAAAACAGCGGCATAGCTGCAATCTCCACCGGTCTGCTATTGTCTATAGGATTGGCAGACAATGAAAATTTATTATCTTTCTCTTCCGCCAGCATAGCCGTACCCAAGGCTTTGAGTTCCGGGTTTCGGATTAGATCACACGCAAAAACATAATCCAGCGTGTCGGTATGATAATTCCAAACGGCAAGGTATCGACCGTAGTGTTTCTGAATTTCAACACCATTGCTTCTTTTAGGTTGAAGGTTGTAACTATTGGATGTCCAGTAGACAGGGCTGTTCCCGCGGAAAACAAAAATTTCTACGCCTGCCTTTTTGAACTTTAAGGCTGTTGCACTGCGTTCATCTATCTGCTTAGGATTGGCCGCAAAAGTCCATTCTTCCCTTATCAGGTCGCGGGCTTCCTGCAACACTTCCGTAATTCTGGCAGATTCCCGCTGAAGGGAGGCTTCCGGGCCCAGATTCTGGTTGCGAAGCATCAGCACATATCCCGAAATAGCCAGCAGTAAGCCAGCAATCATCCATATCAGTCCGGGCTTTCGAAACCAGTTTGCCATGTTGTTTTACATATAGTTGCCCGCCATAAGATACTTACCAAGATAATCCATAATGGCGTCTTCCAGCTCATAAAAACCCTTGTTGTATCCGGCTTTTAAAAGTCTGTCCATGTCTGCACAAGTATAATACTGATATTTTTCACGGATATCTTGGGGTATATCCACAAAGTCAATTTGGGGCACTTCGTTCAATGCCAGAAAAATTGGCATCACCAGATCCTGAAATGTTCTGGCCTTTCCTGTACCCAGGTTATACAAGCCACTGTTTTTGCGTTTTTCCATGAAAAAGGTCAAAACTTTTAAGACATCTTTTACATAAATAAAATCGCGAAGTTGTTTACCATTTTCGTAATCATTTCTGTGACTGCGAAATAAACTTACAGAACCTGTTTCACGGATTTGGTTGTAAGCATGAAAAACCACACTGGCCATGCGTTTTTTGTGGTATTCGTTGGGTCCGAAAACATTAAAAAACTTAAATCCAGCCCAAAATGGCGGTGTGCGCTCCTGCTGCATCACCCAAAGATCAAATTTATGTTTACTGAGTCCGTAAGGATTTAGCGGTTGCAATTTTTGCAACTGTTCAGGATTGTCTGAAAAGCCATGCTCGCCCTCACCATAGGTAGCCGCGCTGCTTGCGTAGATAAGCGGCACAGAATGTTTTACGCACAATTCCCAGACACGCTTGCTGTATTCCAGGTTTAGGTGATTCAAGACATCTTCACCGAATTCTGTGGTATCGGTGCGGGCGCCAATGTGGTGCACAAACTGCATACGATCGGCGTGGTGTTCAAACCAGGTGAAAAAATCATCGCGGTGCACGCAGTGGCTGAATTTTTTACCCTCAAGGTTGGGGCTTTTTTCGGGGTTGGAAAAATCATCCACCGCCACCAGATCGCCGTAGCCCAGTGACTGCAAATGCCCCAGCATGGCCGAACCTATAAATCCCGCTGCTCCGGTAACTACTATCATTGGGTCAAAAATACGGCATTCACAGCGGTTTTGCACGGAATAAGCCCCATTTTATGCCTGAAATGCATACAGGTTGCCGGCCAAAGTGAGTATTATTGCAAAGCCGAATTTTCAATGATTGCCAAACGACATCAATTAACCGTTCTCATCATAGCAGGTATGCTGATTGGTATTGCGCTGGGTGAATGGATTTACCTCAGCAGCACCAAACCCAATGCTCTTTTGTTTGCTGAACGCATGAAACTGCTGACTACCATTTTTCTGCGACTCGTTCAAATGATAATCGCACCACTGGTATTCAGCACCCTGGTGGCCGGTATTGCCAAAATGGGCGATTTGAAAGCGGTAGGCCGTGTTGGTGGCAAAAGCATGCTTTGGTTTATCAGTGCCAGTCTTATCAGCCTTTTGCTGGGTTTGGTCCTTGTGAATATTTTTAAACCCGGCGTGGGCGTAAATCTGGGCGAAGGAGACGTGGCCGGCGCCAAGGATTTCCTGAGCAACAGTAAAGGATTCAGCCTGCAAGGCTTTATAGAGCACGTTTTCCCAAAAAGTGTGATTGAGGCAATGGCAACAAACGAAATATTGCAACTCGTGATATTTAGCATCTTTTTTGGCGTTGCCATGACCGCACTGGGTGAAAAAGCCGCTCCCCTCACCCGCGCTTTGGATACGATTGGGCACGTTTGCCTGAAAATGGTAAGTTATATCATGTGGTTTGCCCCGCTGGGTGTGCTCGGCGGTGTGTCAGCCATCGTGGCTAAAAAAGGTTTGGGGGTTCTTACTGTTTACGGCAAATACATGGGCAGTTTTTACCTGGGACTGGCCTTTTTGTGGCTTGTGTTATTGGTCGCCGGATTCATCATCCTTAGAAAAAGATTAAAAACCCTGCTTTCACGCATTCAACAGCCACTGCTTATTGCCTTTAGCACCACAAGCAGCGAAGCCGTTTTTCCAAAACTCACCGAAGAACTGGAACGCTTCGGCTGCCGCCCCAATATTGTAAGTTTTGTCTTGCCGTTGGGCTACAGTTTCAATCTGGATGGCAGCATGATGTATATGACTTTCGCCAGCATTTTTATTGCACAAGCCTATGGTATTCCTTTGGATACAGGCACCCAAATCACCATGCTATTGGTGCTAATGCTCACCAGCAAAGGCATTGCAGGTGTCCCTAGAGCCAGCCTGGTTGTGGTAACGGCTACCTGCGCCATGTTTAATATACCCGCAGAAGGCATCGCTTTGATTTTACCCATAGACCATTTCTGCGATATGGGCCGCAGCATGACCAATGTGCTGGGTAATGCGCTTGCTACCTCGGCTGTGAGCAAATGGGAAAACGGTTTGGAACACGCCCATGAATGAGTTTCAGGAGCTCTCTTCCTTTAAACCCGATGCTGATATTCTGCTGGCCACCAAAACCCAGCTGGAAAAAGATGTAGGCATTGCTGATTTCACATTCAAGGAAGAAACCTACCCTGATTTACCGGCAATGGTATCCGAATTGAAAATCTTTATGGCGGATTTACAACAAAAAAATCCGGCCGCACTGATGCGGGTAGTAAATAGAATTGATCTCAGCGAAAGCCAGTACAAAAAAGTAAAATCCATGCCGGGGGAGTTTACCGAAAATCTCGCAAAAGCATCGGTTCTAAGGGCCTTTCAAAAAGTAGTAATTCGCAAAAAACTTAGCGAATAATCATAAAAAGACAACTGCCTGTTTTATTCATATTTTATTATTAACCCCAAAAACCCGTTGTCTTTAACAGACAAACTTTGTTTAAAAATAAAAACATAAAACCTTTATTATAAATTTGCCGGTCTTAAGAAAAGCTATGAATAAGAAAACCCTCATTATTGCCATTGTAGCGATTACAGGAATCGCCGGTGCCATTTGGTTCTTCAATGACAGCAAAAACAAACTGTATGCCTATGTACCCAAAGAATCCATTGCAGTAGGAAAAGTAAGCATTGTGAGTCTATTCAAAAAAATGGACTTCGAGAAAATTAAAAAGCAAGATGTTGTTGCAGATGCAATGGACAAAATAAAAGATGAAGCACCAAAATTCTTTAAAGAAGTGATGGAGTCGCCCGATAAATCCGGGGTTGATTTCAAAGTAGATCCCGTCGTGTTTTTTAGCCTCGATGAAGACGAGGTCAACAACATGCAAGGTGGTATTTTACTTGCCGTAGACAACAAGGAAAATATTAAAAAACTCATTGAAAACATTGGTGAATCGGCTGGAGCAGATTACACCTTCAGAGAAGACAAAGACATGAATAAAGCCTACCCTTCTGAAGAAAATGACAGAGAGCATGCTTTTGCCTGGAATAACGATGTGCTCGTTATAACGTTCAAAGAAGGTTACAAAAATGAAACCAATATTTCCAATTATGCCGAAAAAATACTCAGCCTTGAGAAAACCAACAACATATATGAGACCAAGGGCTTTGGCCAGTTCGTGAAAAACAGCGGAGACGTTGACTTTTTCGTCAATATGGATCAAATTGTAAAAATCCTCAATAACAATGTTGGGTTGAAGGAATTAAGCAAGAATAATGCTCGGGCTTTGGAATCTATCAAAAACATGGATGGATTTTCTGCCCATTTGAATTTTGAAGACGCTTCCGTTGATTTGAACAGCTTCGTATATTATGAAAATCCGGAAAAAGTTGATAAATTATTAAAAGGAAATCTTGATAAAAAATATACCGATTACCTCACCTCCAACGGCAAATCAGTAGGCGCTTTTGGTGCCAGCCTGGATGCACAAACACTGATACAAATGACCGAATCGGTGGTCGGGAATGAGGACATTAATGAGGTTGTTATTCCGGACTACACCATGAAGGATATCCTGAAAATGCTAACTGGAGAATTTGCGGTCTCTGTTTCCGAATTCAAAGAAATAGAAGTTACAGAAATGGACATGGATTATGAAACATTTGAAATGTATGAGGTAAAAAGAAAAAGAATGATGCCCGTTTTCAATTTGCAGCTGGGCATTTCAAAGCCTTCCGATATAAAAAAGATAATTGAATTTATGGCAAGCAACAACTATCAAATTAAATCAGACGGTGGCGTTTATTCCATCAATTCAGAATTGGGCGACATGTACATTGTGCCTCAGAATGACAGATTGATTATTTCTACGGATCCAAAAGCTGCCAACATAAAAAATGGCAACCCCTGGCAAAAACCATCCAACGAAAACATCACAAAAACACTCACGGAAAATGCCATGGCTTTTTACCTGAGCCTCAACCCTGATGATTACCCACTCGAATCCATGGGCGGTAAAATGTCTAAGAAAGCATCAAACTTTATGGGAATGATGCAGGACTTGACGATGGTATCCACAGACAACGACAAAAGTGTTGTGCGTCTGAATCTCAAGAAGGGAGAAGGTAATAGCCTCTACAGGCTGGTTAACGGAATTCTTGAGCTGGGTGATTTTGACAATCTGTTTGACTCAAATTCTGCAACGACCGAAGAGACACCCTACATGGAAGAAGAGCCTGCCGCTGTATACGACACCGCAGTTGAATACGTGCAATAAAAGCAGTATTTTCTTCTCCGTTTCGTGTTGGCTCAAAACAATTGATTCCGTATGGAAGATTCATTTATCCTGAATCAGGTAAAACCCAATCCCATTCGGATTATCAATCCGGAATCTGTCTGGAATCAGCAGATTGAACTGGAATGCGGAAAATTCTATCAGGTAATTTCCCCATCCGGTAGTGGTAAATCCACGCTCATCGGCATTCTTAACGGTTACAGAAAAGATTTTGAAGGAGAAATATCATTTAACGGTAAGCCTTTGAAAAATGCGGGTGTGGATGAATGGGTTTCCATTCGCAACCAAAAGATCAGCACTGTCTATCAGGATTTAAAACTCTTTGATGAGCTGACTATGCAGGAAAATATCGGCATTCTGGATTCGTTCACACCCCATAAAACCGAAGAATTCCCCATTGGAGAATGGAGCAGCAAACTGAAAATCGAGGAAAAAATGGACACCAAAGCCCGGTTTTTATCCTACGGACAGAAACAACGGGTTGCTATCATCCGCGCCTTAAACAGAAATTTCCGCTGGCTAATGCTGGATGAGCCTTTCAGCCATTTGGATTCGGAAAACATGGAAGCGGCAAGGTTGCTGATTACGGAAGAATGCCGCAGACGAAATGCAGGACTGATTATCACCGGATTGGATAAGCGACTCGTTCAAAATGATTTTATTTCTTTAATAATTTAATGAGCTCAAAACGCATTTTACATAAATTACTGAGCAAAACCCAGAATCCAAAACAACTGATTGGTGGTATTGCAGGCACGTTTATAGGAGTTTTGTTGCTGTCGCTCGCTGTTCAGATTTATTTTGAATACAAGAGTCTTTTCAAAGAGCCTAAAAATGATTTTGGGAAACAATATATAATCATCAATAAAAAAATATCAGCTTTAAATACGCTTAGCGGAGGCATTTCTGCATTTAGCGCTGATGACATTGAGGACATTAAAAAGCTGCCATCGGTTCAGAACGTTGGATCTTTCACCGCCAACCGCTTCAATGTACTAGCGGAATTATCCATGGGCAATTACAGTCCGGGAATCAGAACCGAACTATTTTTTGAGGCTGTTGATGATAGGTTTATCGATAATTTGCCCGAAGACTGGGGCTGGAAAGACAACACCATTAAAATGGCAAGGTTCAAACTGCGATTAACCGGAGGCACCGGTTTAAAGGAATATTCCGGCCGCGTAGTTGGATACTCCCAGCGGCTCAACTCGGTTTTGGTTCCAAAAAACTTCATGGACATTACCAATAACGCATTATCACCAACTACCGAAAAAGAAAAAAAAGGCCGTCTGATTGTTGAAATTGACCAAAGTAAATCAGGCGAATTGTATAAGCTAATCAAAGAAAAAAACTGGGAAACCAACGAAAGCAGGCTGATGACAAGCAAATTTGCCTTCCTGCTCGAAATGATTTTGGTAGCCGTGGGAATTCTGGGAATTGTTATCCTGTTCCTCGCCTTCTTTTCTACCATCCTCTATGTATTGCTTTCCATAAACAAAGCAAAATATGAAATCGACACCTTGCTGCTGCTGGGTGTTCCGCGAAAACATATCATCAACTGGTATTCCGTCAATATAGGCATCATTTACACCGTCATTATTGTCACTTCATCAGCTTTGGTTTGGTTTATTAAAAGCATGGTGGCAGATTATCTCGGAAAATTTGGTTTTAACATTACTGCAGGTATAAATCCGCTTACCATTATTAGTGCGGTGGCTGCCTTGTTTGTCGTGTGGCTGATTCAGTATTTGAGTATCCGCAAACTCAATTAACACGATTGTTTCCTGCCAAATTCTGAAGGATTAATTTGGAAATGTCACCTTTTTTTCGTATATTCATTTCTCAATAAGTTCCATCCATTTGCAGGTATGCCCATAAAACCCGAAATTTGCCCCACATGGAATTGAAAGACATCGTTTCGGTATCGGGTGTTCCCGGCCTGCACAAAATCATCGGAAGAAACAAAACCGGTTTAATTGTTGAAACCATTGGCACAGGCAAGAAATTTGCCACCACCCTGCAGCAGCGTGTGAGCGTACTGGCAGATATTGCCATGTTTACCGACGAAGGCGAAACCAAATTGTGGCAGGTGCTTCAGCAGCTGAAATCGCTGGATGAAGCAGGTTCCAACCCGCCCGCTTCCAATGCCGATAACGACGAAATCAAAGCCTATATGGGCAAGGTACTTCCCAGTTACGACCGCGAAAAGGTTTATCCCGGTGACATGAAGAAGCTGTTTAGCTGGTATGGCATTATCAAAGGCCTGCTGGACTGGAGCAAACTGGGACAGGAAGAGGAAGAAAGCACCGAAGAGGGTAGCAGTGGCGACAAACCCGCAGAAAAAACCACAGGCAAGGCAGCTGCACCCAAAAAGGTAAAAACCTCGGCTCCCAAGCCCACCGGTGGTGTAAAAGCCAAAACCACCACGCCCCGCAAAATGGGATCGTAAGGGTTTTTATAAACTCGATTTTAGTAGCTTTTTTTTCTGCGGGATTACCGCAAGGGATTACCGCAACTTATCGTATTTCACGCAATCCCTTCATTTTCACCTATCTTTGCACCTACACAGACGAACGTTCTTTCTGTTTTAGTATCTCTGGCATTTAATTGGCTCGTTTTTATTTCATCAACGGGTTTTGCACCAACAACGGCAGCTGACAATTAAAACCATTCGTATTTAACCCGGTAAAGCTGCTCTCGTCAAAATTTATTAAAAATGAAATTCAACGAACTCAACCTCATTGAGCCCATTCTGCGCGCATTGCAGCAGGAAGGCTATGACACCCCCACACCCATTCAGCAACAGGCCATTCCTATTGTGCTAAAAGGCCGCGACCTCATGGGCTGCGCCCAAACCGGTACCGGAAAAACCTGCGCCTTTGCCGTGCCCATTTTGCAAAACCTTTACAACAACCGCGCTAACGAAAAACGCCGCAAAATCAGGTGTTTGGTGGTAACCCCAACCCGCGAACTTGCCATTCAGATTCAGGAGAGTTTTGAAGCCTACGGACGCCACACCGGTTTAAAATCGGTGGTGATCTTTGGCGGTGTGGGTCAAAAACCCCAGACCGACGCCATTCAGCGCGGCACCGACATTCTCATAGCCACTCCCGGCCGCCTGCTCGACCTGATGAATCAGGGTTTCATTACCCTACGCGACATTGAATATTTCGTGCTGGATGAAGCCGACCGCATGCTGGACATGGGCTTTGTGCACGATGTAAAGAAAATCATCAAGGCCCTGCCCCATCGCAGGCAGTCGCTGTTCTTCTCTGCCACCATGCCCGCTGAAATTGTGAGTCTGGCCAATACCATCCTCAGCAATCCTGAATCGGTTTCCGTAACACCCGTATCATCCACCGCCGATACCGTGCAGCAGTTTCTGTATCACACCGACAAGAACAACAAAATCAACCTGCTCACCGACATCCTCCAGGATCGCAACATAGAAACGGCACTCGTATTTACCCGCACCAAACACGGCGCCGACAAAGTAGTGAGAATGCTCATCAAGGCCGGAATCCGTTCGGAAGCCATCCATGGCAATAAAGGGCAAAGCGCCAGACAGCGGGCTCTCAGCAACTTCAAAGACAAAAATACACGCGTGCTGGTGGCCACCGATATTGCCGCCCGTGGCATCGACATTGACGAACTGGCCTGGGTAATCAATTACGATATCCCCAACATTCCCGAAACCTACGTGCACCGCATTGGCCGCACAGGCAGGGCCGGCGCCAGTGGTACTGCCCTGTCTTTTTGCGAACAGGAAGAAAGACCGTACATCCGCGATATTGAAAAGCTGATACGCAAGTCCATTCCGCTGGCAGAAAACAATCCATTTCCTGCTTCAAGCGCCCCTGCACAGGCTACGACCCAGCCGAATACAGCTTCACAGAGCAAACCATCACACGGTGACAGGAATCGTCCCAGAAACGGAAATTCAAACCAGGGGAATGCAGCAGGTCGCGGTGACGCAAAGCCTCGCCGTAAGTGGTATGGTAAGCGTAGTTGAGAAAATTATGTGACTTTCAAACAAGCACAATCCTCACATACCGCTTGCAACATGTAATTTTGTAAGTGAATGATTATTGAAAAACCACTCACTGCAGCCGCCCTGATTGAACATTTCAACCGGCTGATAGCTTTTGAAGCCAGCAGCAAGGAAGATTTTGCCAGCTGGTTGAAGGAAATTTCGGACCTGGAATCGTCGGTTTCCGAAGACCTTGCCTGGCGCTACATCCGCATGACCTGCGATACAAGCAACAAGGAACACGAGGCCGCCTACCTGGATTTTGTGCAGAACATTCAGCCCGAACTGGCGCCGCTGGAAGATAAACTGAACCGCAAGGTGGTGGAATCTCCCTTTGCCAAAGAAGCAGAACAGGATGAAGCCGTGCGCATTTATTTCCGCAGCCTGCGCGGTGCGATTGAGCTTTACCGAGAGGAAAATATCCCCATACAGGCCGAACTGCAAACACTGGCGCAGGAATACAGCTCCATACAAGGTGCTATGTCCGTTGATATTGACGGACAAACCTACACCATGCAGCAGGCCTCGAATTTCCTGCTCCGCACCGACCGCGCCCTCCGCGAAAACGTGTGGACTGCGATGAACGAGCGCAGACAACAGGATACCGAAAAACTGGAATCGCTGTTCGACACCATGGTGCAAAAACGCCATCAAATGGCACTAAATGCAGGCTTTAATAGCTACCGCGATTATATGTTCAAAGCGCTTGGTCGGTATGATTATACCGCCGAAGACTGCAAACAGTTTCATGCCGCCATTGAAACCCACGTGGTTCCGTTGCTCAAAAAAATCACGCAAAAACACAAAGAGCAATTGCAATTGGAAGCACTAAAACCCTGGGATACATCGGTAGATCCGCTGGGCCGGGAACCGCTGAAACCCTTTACCAATGGAGAAGACCTGCTCCACAAAAGCCTGGATTGCCTGCGCAAAACCGATGTGTTTTTTGCCGAATGCCTGCAAACCATGCAGCAAAAGAAACTGCTTGATCTGGAAAGCCGACTGGGCAAGGCTCCCGGTGGTTATAACTATCCTTTGGCAGAAACCAATTTACCCTTCATATTCATGAATGCCAGCGGCAACCTGCGCGATGTGGAAACCCTGGTACACGAAGGCGGTCACGCTGTTCATAGTTTTCTCATGGCACCCTTGCACCTGAATGCGTTTAAAAACACGCCCAGCGAAGTCGCCGAACTGGCCAGCATGAGCATGGAACTTATCAGCATGAAAGGCTGGGATGCTTATTTCAGCAATACAGAAGAACTGAAAAGGGCCAAAACCGAGCAACTGGAAGGCATTATTGGCACACTGCCCTGGATTGCCCAGGTGGATGCATTCCAACACTGGATTTATGAAAATCCGGGACACAGCCAGGAAGAACGAAAGGCACAATGGCTTCAACTGGCTGCCAGGTTTGGCACCGGCATGATGGACTACAACGGATACGAAAATGCCCTGGCCTACAGCTGGCATAAGCAATTGCACATTTTTGAGGTGCCGTTTTACTATGTAGAATACGGATTTGCGCAACTCGGCGCGTTGGGCGTTTGGAAAAATTGCAACGCCAATGAAACGGCAGGACTGCAAGCATACAAGGAAGCCCTGAAACTGGGATATACCCGCAGCATTCCTGAAATTTACCGTACTGCAGGCATTCAGTTTGACTTTTCGGCTAATTATATCCAATCGCTGTTTGCCTTTCTGGAATCAGAACTGTACGCACTGGAATCCGAACTGCATACGCTGGAATGAAATTCTGGTTGAAACCGGAACTGCTCATTCCGCTGACCGTGTGGCTGCTGGCCCGCGTAGCTTCGCATTTCATGGGCATTGAATCGCAGTGCTATGGCGGCTGGACTGCAGAATGCTGGAGCCGTTGGGACAGCGGCTTGTACCTGCAAATTGCGGAACAAGGCCACAACCTCATCCCCTGCCCCGACTGGCCCGGAGCCTGGTGTGGCAACGCCGGCTGGGCACCTTTGTATCCGTTACTGATAAAGGCATGTACACTGTTGGGTCCAGCGCCTGCCCAAAGCGGTTTGTGGCTAAGCCAGATTTTCTTTTTGGGATTGCTGATGGTAGCGGCCAGGTTGTGGGAAGTACGGGATTTTTCCGTACGCAGCTGGCTGGGGCTTATCATGGTTGGGTTTGCACCCGGATCTATTTATTTTCAGGCCTTGTTTCCGGTTTCGATGGTGGTGTTTTTGCTGATGCTGCTACATTATTTTTTGGGCAAAGAAGCATACCTGAAAGCCGGTATCTGTGGCTTTTTGGCGGTTCTCTCCTACAGCGGTGGGGTGTTTTTGCTGATTGGGCTTGCCCTTTGGGGTTTGATGCAATGGATAAAAACCAAAGCATTTCCATGGCAGCTTGCATTGAAAACGGGATTGGTAACATTTGTTGGTATGTTGGTTTGGTGGGGCTATGATGCTGTGGCAACGGGACATTGGAACGCCATGTTTCTGATTCAGCAGAAATACGGACACGGACTGCACAGTCCGCTGAAGCATTTTGGTCAGCACCTGAAATTATTGTTCGGCCACAGCTGGGGCATGAAAAGCTGGGTGGAGGTGCAGAATCTGGTCATTATGGTTGGCGTGCTTATAACAGCCGCTTGGGCAGTAATCCGTCGCAAAGGCGATTTCACGGCCTTTCAGGTCATGCTTATTTTTCTATTCTGGATGTTTCCGTATTCGGTGGGCATGGATGTATCGCTGTACCGCGGCTGTGCGCTGCTTTCGCCGGGGTATTCAATGTTCAGAAACCTTCACATTGGCTGGCTGTGGGCCATAGCCATTGTGTTTTTTGTATTATGGTTTCCGATGTCGGTATTATTTTTTCAGAGCATCATCATTTAACCGGCGCCAAACACTTTTTCGCAACAAACCGTTGCAAAAGGCGCATATAAACCCTATTTTTGCAGCCCTGTTGGGAGAAATCCCAAGAAGGAGAGATGGCAGAGCGGTCGAATGCGGCGGTCTTGAAAACCGTTGTCTGTAACAGGACCGGGGGTTCGAATCCCTCTCTCTCCGCCAAACCAAAAAGCCCTGTATTCGGGGCTTTTTTCGTATCCGGAAGTCTGAGCGCAGCTAAAGTGGACGGATACGAAAAAAGAACCGGGCGACGCAGGAGCCGGGCTTTTTGGTTTGAAGCCTCCCCACCCGGGTTCACGAGTGAGTCTCGGCGCGGCCGGGACGAACGAGTAACCCCTAAAATAGTTGACAGTTTAAAGTTTATAGACTACAGTTTAGTTTAAACATTTGATGCTAGATATCAAGTATTACCTTAATTTTCACCGTGCTTGGTTATAAAATTCAAACATTTGATTGAAATAAATCAATAGCAATATTTTTTTATTTATTTTTAAACCATTTATACATAATGTAAATTGCAGGCTAGCATACAAATGTAATATCATTATTCATGTATTTGAATCATCAATACCTTAGCAGTACCCCAAACCGCACGCCCAGCATGGTTTTAAAATCTGCTCCCATCCGCTGGTGGTGAGATACATCGGCAAAAATTCCTGTATACTTTCCCATCTGAAGTGTTTGTCGCAATCCTACCGAAACATCTGCATGCACTTTTCTGTAGCCCAATTCCGCAAATACCGGTACATAACAGGCTGAATACCCGCCCGTAATTTTTACATTGAATCTGGAATTTTGCTTACCCAGTGCCACTACCGGCGACCAAAGCAATTGCCCTTGTAAACGTCCGTATGGCGCTACACCCCAGGCGGTTTGGGCTGTAACATTCTCGATATACTCTCCCGCAGAAAAAGAGATACCTGCCTCCAGTGATGGTTTAAGATCCCGGGAAAGCATGCAAACCAGCCCCCTTCCCCATCCTTTGCCGTTTATCACTCCGTTGTTAAGCTTTTCCCAGGTAAAATTGCTGTATTCCGCTCCGGCTGTAAGGGTTTGAGCCGACAGGCGGCCAAAACACAAAAAAACAATCAGCAAAAGCAATCGCATGAATTGCGAAAATAGACATTAATGTTTGAAACGAGCCATTTCGCGCTCTACATCCTTTGTTTTTAGGTCTTCGCGCTTATCATGCGTTTTCTTACCCGGCCCCACACCCAACTCAAGTTTGAATAACCCTTTTTCATCTTCAAAAAGCCTGATGGGAAAGGCAGCAATACCCACATTCTTCAATGCTACCGCTATTTTCTTAAGCTCTTTGCGGTTCAGCAGCAGTTTTCTGTCACGCAGCGGCTCATGCTGCCCAAAACTGCCCTGGGCAAAGGGCGAAATATGCAGATTTTTCAACCACAATTCTCCCGAATCCGTCACGGCATACGCATCGCCCATATTCACATTGCCCGCACGAATGCTTTTCACCTCGGTACCCAGCAGCATGATACCGGCCGTGTATTTGGTATCGGCGTGGTAATTAAAGCTGGCCTTGCGGTTGAGAATCTCTATTTTCGGTTTTTTAGCCAACTTTCAAACTATCAATTAACCGCGCTACTTTTTCTTTCTTCAGAATTTTCTGTCCCTGGGTGCCTTCGGCAACAAGCCTTTCACCTACATGAACCACAAACTCGCAATCCACCGTATTGCCTTCCAGTTTTATCAGGGTAGCGGTGATGGTTACCGTATCTCCCAGCATGGCCGGGCTTTTGTGGCTGATATTCAGAAATGTACCAATTCCTTCTTCGTCTTCGTCTTTCATGTTAAGCACAAACTGCCTGCAAGCCCATTCTACATCACGCCCCAGGGCAAATGTGCCGTAAAATGGATGTACGTTTCCCGTCTCAAATGTTGCCAGATCGGTTGTTTCCACCACCTTTTCCATGTGGATTACATCCCCCGTTTGGTGTATTGCTTTCATAAAATCTATGACTGGAGAACCTGCAGTTCCTGAAAAATTTCCCTGGGCTGAATTTCAAGATGAGAGGCTTCGTACAAACATTCGCCTTTGTGAATAATCAGCAATTGAGGCGATTCGTGGTGCACGGAAAAAACTTCGGCAATTTTATTGCTCACAGGTCGGTTCGCAATCACATCTACAATATGATACTGAAGTGCAGGGTTGGAAGAGGCCATGCGATTCAACGCCATACTGCTGATGGAGCAGCGGGTGCTATGCTTAAATATTAAAACAGGTACCACATGCGATTCTGCAATCAAAGCCTCAAGTGAGGCCTCGTCTGTGAGCTGCGGTGCTGATGACATTACTTTTTAATGATCATGCCATGATTCGCCATTCCTACAGAAGGACACTTGTCTTTCTTGCGAAACGAACCACAGGAAACTGCGGTGATACAAATCAGGATAGCGATGATTACTTTTGCCTTTTTCATGATAAGGGAAATTTACTGCAAATTAAACTCAATTTCGGGAAATACACTGAGTATAGAACGAATATCTGACAGGATTTATTCAACAGCGGTTAAAAAATTGGATTTACCTGATGATGAACGCGCATTTACCTATGAGATTTTATCGGAACAGCAGCTTTGCCTGCCTAAGGCAGCAAAAAAATTACCATCATGGACAAAAAACCATTGTCTATTTGCTTCTATACCGCTTGAACAGTGCACTTCGGAAAGTATTGCCCATGCAAAAACTTCCCTGTTTTCTGGCAAAAATATGTTAAGCCTCACCGGTGGACTCGGAGTGGATGATGCGGCATTTTCCAAAAAATTCGAACACATTACCAGCCTTGATCCCGACAAGGGACTCAATGCCATTGCAAGGTTCAATAACCTACAAATGGGCATAATCAATATCACCCGGCTTGATACCACGGCAGAAGATTTTCTCCCGACTCAAAACACCCAATGGGATTGTATTTATGCCGATCCTGACCGCAGGACGGCGGGAAGCCGAATGGCTGCCGATGTTTCGGCTTATTCCCCCGATATTTTCTCATTGTACAAAAAATTCAGCCATCTCGCCAAAAACTGGATTGTTAAGCTAAGCCCCATGACAGATTTAAACTGGTTTGAGAATCAGCTGGGACAGCCAATAATGTTTTATATTTTCAGCGATCGCAGTGAAGTAAAAGAACTGCTGGCTGTTTGGGGAGAAAACGCATCCCCCGGCGTTCGCGTCGTTCACTGCGAGGATAACAATACCCGGATTTTTGGCAAGGAAGTTCCTATGGAATTGCATGAAACCAAAACTGAAATTTTCTGCGAATTATCATCAGCTGCCATAAAGGCTGGATTTAGAGACAGCATCATTGAACAAGCAGGGCTGAAAGCGGCAAGTCGGCATGGTTACTATTTAACTGGAAACACCATCATTCCCTCTGCCCTGGGCAGGTGTTTTGCATTGAACCAAAAGATTACAGGCTCACTGAACCATATCGGCAATCAACTTAAAACAGCAGGTATAACGCAGGCCAACGTAAGCACAAGAGATTTTGTTATGCCCTCGGAAGAAACCCGTAAAAAATTAAAACTGAAAGACGGTGGAACTTTGTACTTGTTTTTTACCGGAAAAGACGAAAAAACCTGCTTTGTAACGGAAAAGCTGCGCTGATTATTTCTTTTCAGCGTTTGCTTTTTTTACATATTTCTCCAAAGCAGCAAGCATGGACGGGCTGTCAGGCGCAGGCGCCGGTATATCGAGAATCAGGCTATGCTCTTGTATGGCTTTCTGAGTACTGTCGCCAAAACCTGAAATACGTGTGGCATTTTGCACAAAATCGGGGAAGTTGTCATACAGAGACTTTATATCGGCCGGACTGAAAAATACAAGAATATCATAAAACACCTCTCTCAAATCACTCAAATCGCTGCTTACAGTTCTGTAGATGATACATTCCTTAAAATTCAGCTTATGATCGGCAAAAAAATTGGGAATATTGGGTTTACGAATATCGGAGCAGGGAAAAAGAAACTTCTCTGAACCATGGTTTTTCATGAGGTTCAGGAAATCTTTCTCCGTTCCTTTTCCATGAAACATTTTGCGTTTGCGGGGCACTATGTATTTCTGCACATAGTTGGAAACATTCTCGTTGATTGAGAAATACTTGGTATCCTGTGGCATTTCCACCTTCATTTCCAGCGCCATGGTAAAAAAAGAATCTACTGCATTCTTCGAATTGAAAATGATGGCAGTGTAGTCCGGAAAAGCTACTTTCTGTCTTCGTATTTCCTTAGCCGTCAGCGGCTCAATATGAATAAATGACCTAAAATCTATCTTTAGTTTGTATTTTTTTGCAAATTCCTCATAGACATTTTTGCCTGCTTCGGGCGGCGGCTGGGTAATGAGGATGCTCTTTACCTTTTTCTCTCTTTCGTTCATGGAGTTTGTGAGATGCTGAAAAGGGTTTTTGTCAGAATTGCATGCGGCAAGACTTCCAAGGCGCAAAAATACAAAATATTGGTGAATGAATAATTTTTTTCACGAAACAGGTAAACCAACTGAACAAGCATTTTCAATAAAAACCATACAACTACCATAATCAGAAGGCATTGAGACACTGGTATGTCACGCAAACGATTTGGATTATAATACACAATATTAATAAGTGGAAAAGCAATGATGGATGCCCAAAAGTCCACTGTGACCTGTTTTTGAAGCAACGATCTTGAAACTTCACCGGCAGAAAACACTAAAGACTGTAGACGCTGCGAGAAATAGAGCATCACTTTCCAAGCCAAAACCCCGATGAGCATGAATATAAAAAACACTACACTGTTTAACTGCAAAAATTGACTGTATACTGCTATAAGAATAACAGTCTGTGCCATTACAAACGTTGAAAGCAACACACACACCAGACTGCCTGAAGTAAAGGATAACGAGCGATCCATAATAAGCTCATTGAAATAATAATTATTAAAGACACCCCGGTAGCGCTGATAGAATTGTTTGGGAAATGCAGCTCGGTAGTAGATAAATAATCCCAGCACCACCAGTGAAATGATAAAAAACCAGAATTTGGCTTGGCCAACTCGGTAAAATGCCTGGTGCACAAACGGATCGAAGGGATCTCTTATTCTTGGTATGATGGTATCTTTATATTTGATGGTAAATCTTGATTTCAGTACCGCACAAAGCGAATCTTTTCTAAGGCTGTCTATAAACTTGCTACGGCTTATCTTCTGCGTATCAATGTTGCTGCGTGCTTCTCTTTCGGTATTTTCAATCCTTTCTCTACGGGTTCGTTTTTTCGTGGTGGAAGCCGTTACATCAGCAGCAAGCACAGACAGCCCAAGAAACATAAATGCAAGGTTTTTGAGTTTAAAAAGCATTGCTCAGCCCCAAATGAAATTTAGCATCCCTAAAATCCAAGCCATTTTCCTCATTACCTAGTGCCCATGCAAACTTCAGTATTCCGGCACCCGTTTTCAGGCCCCCGGCTAGTCCCAGGCTATAAAGCCTGTTAATTCCATTTTGCAGAAGCGTGGCATTTCGGTACAGCGCCCCTGAAATAAAGGGTGCAACAAAACCTGACGGTCCTGCCATAAACCGAAATTCTACATTGGCCATGTGAAACGCGTTTGCAAAAATACGCTGCTCGTTGAACCCGCGAATGGAATTTATTCCTCCCCAGCGCGATAACTCTGCAAAATTGATATTGGGGGCCTTGTAAACCTCGCCCTGTAAGGAAAAAAATATTACCCAGCTGCGAACAACGGGAAGATAACCGGAACCAAAATAACGCAATTTAATGGTTGTTTGCTTCAATTTTCCTGTACGTTGTAAACTGTCATAAATATTTTCTGATTTCCCTTCAGCATTTTTCCACGTAATGGAGGAAATTCCTGCATCGCGCAGCCAGGAGCGATTTCCAACGCCTGTCTCCACCTTCATTGACCAGCCTTGCCTTGCAAAAACAGCCATTTGAAGATTCACTTTTTCAATAGATGCCATGTAGGAGGTGGCTCTGCTTGGTGCATTTAAGGGAAGACTACGCTGGCTTTTAACAAAATTCTTATCAATGCCCAGCCCTGTAATACCAGTGCGCTCCACTCCCAGACCCCACCGCCATTGGCGCGAAGCGGGAAATCGCAGCATTGCTGTTTGCCTGAAGCGGGTGTAAACCGTATCGAATTTTTCAAGGCCGAAATGCAGTCCGGTAACAAATGGAGTACCCAGCAAATAGGGTAATTCCGTGCCTGTAAACAGCTCCTGCGAACGTGCCTGAAACCGTCTCCACCGGGCATATAGAGATACACCATGCCCAAACAGGTCATAGAATGCAGCATCGGCTTCGCCCGTAACCACCGGCTTTTGATTTGCCTGAGTTGCCAAACCTAGCAATCCGGACAAACGGTCACGTTTTTGACGAATTACCCCATAATCAAGTACATAATCAAGTACAAAACAACCATAATGGAATGAAGGTATTATATCGCTTTTGAGCGCGTATCCGTCCGCAGCAAGCATTTTACTCCTGAATTGTTGCACCTCATTCTCATTGAATGGCAAGCCTGGAACCAATGAACCTACTTTGCTTAAAAAGTAACCCGAAAGCCTCAAATCATTGGTTATGATTGAATCATACAGGCACAAAGGACCCAGGTTATGATTGAATCATACAGGCACAAAGGACCCAACTGACGATCACAGGAAACGTAAACAGTATTTCCGATTACACTATCGGGAATACACCTGTAGGAAGCAAAAGGATAACCTGTTTGCAACTGTACCCAAAGCCAGCTGTCCTGAAAAACCATGTAATCATTAGGCTTAAAGAGACACTGACTGCCGGCCTCACGAAAACAACAGGGCACATCTTTTCCTGAAATATATCCGGCTGAATCCAGATTTCTCATAGCAAAAAAGCCCTGTTGCCATAACTTATTAAGAATTAGTTCTGTTTCAGTGCTATCAAAAAAGGCCTTTTCTGCATTACCTAATTTGGGATTGGCAAGCAAAAAACCAAATTGCACAATACAAATCAGGGGCAGCAATATGAAAAACTTTTTTTGCAAGCGGTATTGTCCGCAAATTACGAACTTTGCCTTGAATTGTCGGGACTTTACATTCATATTCCCTTTTGCCGCAAGGCTTGCACCTACTGCAATTTCCATTTCACTACCGGCAGCCGATACAGGGAAGATTTCATGCAGTATATTCAAATGGAATATGATTTATTATTGCCTGAATGGTCGGATCCATGGGAAACACTCTACTTTGGAGGTGGCACACCTTCGCTTCTCCCTGCTGAACAGTTGGGTAAATTCATAACACATATAAAATTGAACGGTGGTATTCAGCCCGGTGCTGAAATAACGATAGAGGCCAACCCGGAAGATGTAAACGTAGAGAATATCGAAAAATGGAAGCTGGCTGGCATTAACCGCATAAGCCTTGGGGTGCAGTCACTGAGCAATGTAGAATTGCAAGCCATGAACAGGGCGCACACAGCTGCAAATTCAATTTCAGCCTTAGAACTACTGGTAAATGCAGGCCTACAGTCTGTAAACCTGGATTTGATTTACGGCAGCCAATGGCTGAGTGATGAGGCATGGAAGGAAACCCTTCAGTGGGCCTTCAATTGCGGGGCACAGCACATTTCGGCTTATGCGCTAACATCCGAACCCAACACCCGAATGCAAAAAGATATCGCCGTGGGAAAAATTCCTGAAATTGATGACGACAAACAGGCCCGGCATTTTGAATTGTTGCAGGAATATGCGGATAAAAACAAATGGCTTCATTATGAAACGAGCAACCTATGCCAAACGGGATTTGAGGCCAAACACAACAGTAATTACTGGCAGAACAAACCGTATCTGGGTTTGGGGCCATCAGCGCACAGTTTTGATGGTAAGCGCACGCGGCGCTGGAATATTGCAGATAATCAGTCTTACGTTCTGGGGGTGGAAAATCAGAAACTCAACTTTGAAGAAGAGTTACTTTCCGATAATGATTACATAAATGAACTGATAATTACACGTCTAAGATTAACAAAAGGGCTAAACACAGAAACTATTGGCCTGATAAATGCCGGTTGGCAAGAACAAAAGGTCCTGATTATTTTGGAAATGTCAGAAAAAAGTCTTATATTAATTAAAGACAACCACATAGTTCTCACACCCAAAGGCCGCCTGCTATCTGACGCAATAAGCAGAGAGTTAATGATTTAGGATTTAAATTCAATCTAAATTAGCAAACAATATCACCATATTTTGGTTTTTTGACCTGTAATATTCTACGTTTGATTAGTTTTGGGCAACGCCCGACAAAAAATATACGTCTGTCACTAAAATCCACATAAGTATATAAAATATGAAATTAAAATACACCCTCCTTTTTAGCTTGATTGCCTTCCTTTTCAGCAGCAAACAGGAACTAAAAGCCCAAACCCAGTATGGATGGAGTCATAAAACCGAATGTCTAACCGTTATAGCCAGCTATTCAGGCAAGTCTGATAGCTGCATAACCGTTTACTGGCAGGCCGCTGGAACTACCTATACAGGAAACAGCCTTACCTACAAATTTGCAAAACCCGGAACCTACCAGGTTTGTATGAAGGTTTTAAATACCTGTAAAAAATGGGATACTATTATCTGCAAATCTGTTACGGTTGACACTTGCCCTCCCAATCCCTGCTTGAGTTTCAAGCCTGACTTTACCTGGAAAGCAGATTGCAGAACGATTAGATTTCTTGCCACATCCGGCATGCTAAGCAACACCGGTGTAAGCTACAGCTGGACATGGGGTGATGGCGGAACCGGTACCGGAACAGATCCAAGTAAAACATACGTAAAGGATGGTGTTTACAAGGTATGCCTTAAAGCCACCTGGAAAGTACCCGGAACCACTACTGTTTGCGTAAAGGAAATCTGTAAAGCGATAAAAATAAGCTGCAGCAATCCCTGTAACATTAAAGGAGATTTCAAAATTTCATACGGAACCGGCGGACAGGTTAAGTTTGAAGCGTCCAGCGATAATGGATATTATTATACATGGAAATTTGGCGATAGAACCACCGGAAGTGGAAAGAGCATTTCCAAATGGTACAAAAAACCCGGAACCTATGAGGTGTGTGTTCGAATCTGCGACAAAACACAGAAATGCTGCACCACCATCTGTAAAAAGGTAGTGATTGAAGAGCCTTGTCGCCTTCAAGGTGGTTTCTCATTCAAGAAAACGGGTAATGGCACTTATAAATTTTATGGTTACAGCACTGATAAAGGCGCCACCTACAGCTGGAGTTTTGGTGACGGCACCACAGGCACAGGAATGGATCCTCTGAAAACCTACAGCAAATCAGGAACATTTACAGTTTGCGTAACCATTACCTCAGCCGATAAACGCTGCAAAATCACCACTTGCCAGAAAGTGGTAGTAGTTGTTGAAACCAAGCGTTGCGTATGGACACAGGCAGGATTTGGCATTACCAGCACCACTACCTGCGCAATAGTTAAAGTAGAAGCATACAATCTTGTTGACACATGCATTTCTTACAAGTGGACTGTAAACGGTGTTCTGACTGATAGTATTGGCGGACGTTTGAAAAGCATTACCCTTCCTAAAAACGGCACTTACACCATTTGCCTGAAACTTTACAACAACTGCAAAAAGTGCGACACTGTGATTTGCAAAACGGTTACCGTTTCATGCTACAAGGAAACTTGCAACTGGGCCAAGCGTGGTGCCGGATTTACGTATGCATTGAAATGCCCGAATCTGGTACTTGAAGGGAACAACCTTAATGATACTTGTATTGGATACGCGTTTACTGTATCTAATGCAAATAATGTTCCGCTGGCAACCTTCAACGGCAGAGTGCAGAGTATAGGATTCAGCAGTAATGGTTGGTATTGGATATGTTTAAAATTAACTGACAACTGTAAAAAATGCGATACTACCATTTGCCAAAAGATTTACATAGATTGTTCCTCACCATGCAACTGGAAAAAAGCAGGAGCTGGCTATACTTACAAGGTAGATTGCAAAAAAGTAACCCTCACCGCTAAAAACCTGAATAACGGCTGTGTAAAATACAGCTGGTATAGTGCTGGTGCCTTAGTGGGATCAGGTCAGGTTTACACTATAAACTACACCAACAATGGTACCTACAGTGTTTGCCTTAAATTGATTGATACCTGCAAGAAATGCGATACCTCCATTTGTCAGAATGTGGTAATTAACTGCAACCCTTGCTCGGCTGTTGCTAAATTCAGGGTTGACAGTATTAGTAAAAGTGGAATTGTGTTCGTAACCAATCTTAGCACCGGTGGCTACAGCTATTCATGGGATTGGGGAGACAGCACCTATAGCAAGCTCAAATCACCCGTATACCATGCTTATTGGTTCGGTGGCACCCGCAAAATTTGCCTTACCGTATGGGACTCTCTGGGTAAATGCAGCACCACTTTCTGTATCACCGTTCAGGTTGTAAAAACACGCTCAGTGCAATCTTATCAGCAGAACAATACCGGTACCGGAATGCAGGTATACCCTAACCCCGCAGATCAAACATCTATAATATCATGGAGTGGGCAATACAACCAGTTGTATGTATATGCATCAACCGGTAAATTGGTTTACAAAACAGCTGTATCCGGTGAGAAAACCACGCTCAAAACCTCTACCCTGCCGCCAGGTATATACACCATTCAGTTGCAAGGCAACGAAGGCCGCCAAACAAGCCGGCTGGTGGTTGAAAGAAATCCATAAACGGAGGACTTACCCTTATCAAAAAGCAGGCTTGTCCTGCTTTTTGTTTTTTACACCGACAAACAACAGCATTAATGTGATAAAAGTCGCTTTTATTGCTGTATAATGTAGTAATTTTGCAGCACCAATTTATAGTTATGCAACGCCAAACCAATAACAATATTCTAGTGCCTACCGATTTTTCGGATGTGGCAACCAGTGCCCTGGGCCACGCCATTAAAGTTGCTCAGACCTACAAGAATGAAATCACATTGCTGAACATTGTGGATGAAGGCCTTTTCGGCGGAATTTTTGCCGGGGGTAACCAAACTGAACTGATTAAAGAAGCCGTTCAAAACAGGCTTAATAATATTGCCGCCGAGGTTAAAGAGAAACACGGCATTACCGTACATACCCGCATTGATTCGGGCCGCATTTACAAAACCATATCCAACATTGCCAATGACGAGAGCTTTGATTCCATCATTATGGGAAGCCACGGCGCCAACGGCCTGGAACAAGTTATAGGATCCAACGCCAGCCGCACCATTCAAAATGCAGAGGTTCCAGTTGTGGTTGTAAAAAATCATTCGGTAGGTGAAGGTTACAAAAAAATTGTTATGCCAATCGATCTTTCTATTGAAAGTCGCCAGAAAACCAACTGGGCCATTCATGTAGCCAAAAAGTTCAACTCTGAAATTCATGTTGCCTACCAGGGCAGCACCGATGAATTCACCCAAAACAGAATCAAAGCCAATGTTAAGGCGGTAGAGAATAAGCTTTCACAAAACGGTGTGAATTTCAAATCAGTGGAAATTACCGATAAATTGCTTGAAAACTATGCCACTGAAATCATGCATTATGCCGAAAAAGCAAATGCGGATCTTATCCTTGTAATGACCGACCTCGATTTAGGGATTACAGATATGCTTAGAGGCACCTACACCCAGCAAATTGTGAACAGAAGCAACACGCCTGTGATGTGCATCCACCCCAAAGAAACAGGTTTCACCTACGATTATTAATAAAAACCAAACTTGCTACAGAAACCCGCCCCTGTGGCGGGTTTTTTAATGATTAAAAATCCAGAATTACTCCAATGGTAGGCAGTACAGTTCCTGAAGTATTCGGCAGAAAATCTGCCTTATACTGCAATGGATTTGACGGATCGGACAACAATGACCCATCTGCATTTCTGGCGGCCACCAAAGTATTGGGGCCCACATATTGTGTGTTAAAGAAGTTCTGGATATCCAGGTATAAATTCAATGAACTCTTTCTGAAATACCAAACCTTATCCACCCTGATATCAAACTGATTGAAATTTCCTACCCTTACTGAATTTATCCTGCTGTAGTTGGGAACTGCCTGCCCCACCAAATCCCAGCTATAATTTGACAGTGATCGGTTTGTATCGTAAGGCGTAAAAGGCCTGCCTGTTATAAACCTCCATTTTACACCCAATTCCCAGTTGCGTTTAAGTTTCATTCCGCCTGTAAGCACCACCGTATGTCGGCTATCCCACGCACTGGCCACCATTTTCCCGGTTGTATCGGCAAATCCACTCCAGCAAAGCGTGTAGCTGGCAATGCCATACAATCCTTTGCGGCTCCGCCTCGTTTGCGGCTCCGCCTTTGTACCAAAAACTCCATACCATAAGCCCTTCCGGTTCCTTTAGACACAACCGGCTCATTTCCCACAATGGCAAAATCTCCACCCAGGTTACCCAAACTGATTCCTTCGCGAAGACTCACCGGATAACGGCTATACTCCTTGTAAAATCCCTCCAGGGTTATTTTGGTTTCTGAACCATAATTGTACTGAAACCCGGCAGCGGCCATGTTGTTTCGCAAATATTGGAGGGTATTTTGATTGGCCAGTCTGCCTGCGCTGTCTCTGTATCCCAGCAAAGTGTAGGCAGGTAGCTGATGAAAACGGCCTACGTTGGCATTGAAAAACAGTCCATCCATTACAGGGATTGAAGCCGATAATGATATTCCCGGCTGATTCAAAGGATTTGCCGTGGATGCATTGTATCCCGATCCATCCAGTCGCAATCCCATGGCCACCGTCACGCCCGACGAAAAGCTGCGGTTCCATTTGCTGAATATATTGTACTTAACCACATTCAAATCGCTCTTGAAATTAATGGTTTGTGGACCTGCCGGTGTGTATATTCTATTGAATGTACGGTTACCATACTGGGCAAATTCAAATCCGCCGCCGTTCATCACAGACCAGCGACCGTAGCGGCGGAATTGCTCATAACGAAGTTTATTTTCTTCTTCAGTACTGCGGTAATCAAGAATCTTCTTTGCAGGATCTGATTCATCATTGTTTTGAAACTTGGTGCTGATGTTGCTCAACATATTTCGGCTCAAAAACACCTGGTGCTTGGCTTTGCCAAAATAGGTGTAGGAAGTGCCAATAGTATAGTTCCACTGCTGATAATCCGGAATGTAGCCCAGAATATACTGATTGGTTTTCAGTTTCAGTGAATCGGTTATTCCGTCATTAACATTGGTATTCAAACGGAAATAATCTACCGCTCCCAGCAGCACCACATTCAGTTCAGATTTATTACTTAGCTTGGTCTTTACCTTGGCCTGATAATCAATAAAATTGGGAAGAAAGGGTAGTTTAAGCAAGGTAAACAACCCCTGCAGATAGCTTTGGCGAGCCGAAACAATAAAGGTGGTCTTTTTTGATTTTCCCAGCGGTCCGTCGGCTGTAAAACCCAAATCGGAACTGCCCAGGGTAAAGCGAAACTTAGGCTTGTCAGTATTTCCATCGATTTGTTTGAAATCAACTACAGCGCTCATGCCATTGGCATAATTTATGGGGAAAGCTCCTGTGTAAAAGTTAACATCTTTGATGAAATTCACATTGAGAATACCCACAGGCCCACCGGTACTGCCCTGGGTTTGAAAATGGTTGATTACCGGAATTTCAAAACCATCGAGGTAAAACTTATTTTCAACAGGCGAACCACCGCGAATCACAATATCATTGCGGAAACTGGGCACACTGATAACGCCAGGAAGCGACTGCACAATTTTACTGATATCACGGTTGCCGCCGGGATTTCGTTCTATTTCACGTATACTCAGCGACTGCGCTCCCACCGGACTTTCCGCCTTGCGAGACTGCAATGCGCTGCGCGAGATATTAACAGTACCAATACTTTTGGATAAACTCTCCATGCTGATTTGCACAAACGGGCTTTTGTCGTAGGTAAATAACATTTCAGCCGCAAAAGCATCTAAATACCCATCCTTGTATGCACCGACAACGAAAAAGCCGGGTTCCGGAAGTTGCAGCATGAAATTTCCTGCAGAATCTGACTTGCCAGTTAGTTCAGTTTTTAGAATTTTAACCTCCGCCGAAGCTATGGGAGCGTTGGTGGAAGCATCCTTAACAACTCCTTTGATAATTATATTTTGAGAAAAACCATTTGTGACTAGCAGACACAGAATAGAAACAATAATTCGTTGCATTAAAGATTAAACAAAACAACCGCTGAAAAGTTCAACAAAAAGGGGAAGATATCATTTTACGCGAAAAAAGCCGGCACTAAAAACATATTGCCATTTGACATTTATCAGCAAATACGGGCTTTTAGGACAGCAAATTTGCGGTTCAACATTTAACTAATTTCAATCATGAGTACATTAGCCACAACCACCGCCCGGATGTTTCCGGCATTTACCTCCCTGTGGGAAGATTTTCTGAACAAAGACCTGCTGGAATGGGACGGCGATCTCACAGCCACCACCCCTTCAGTAAATGTCAGGGAAACAGACAAAGATTTTAAAATTGAGCTGGCAGCACCCGGAATGAAAAAAGATGATTTCAACATTGAACTGCAAAATAATGTTTTGACCATTTCCACCGAAAAGAAAGAATAGAAAGAAGTAAAACTGGAAGGTAAATTTCTTAGAAAGGAATTCATCTACCGTGCTTTCCAGCGTTCCTTTGCCCTTCCTGAAAATTGTGAAAAAGACAGCATTAAAGCCACCTACACAGATGGAATCCTGAACATCAACCTGAATAAGAAATATGTGGAAGCAATTTCCACTTCCAAGAAAATTCAGATTAAGTAATAAAGTCGGCTTTGCGAAGTAGAAAAATACCTCTTTTTTGAGGGATTTTTTATTTTCGGCCAAAATGTCGGTGTTTTCATCATTTCCTTATTTGGCTTACATCTTGTAATATGTAATTTCGCACCTTATCCCATGATTGGAAAAATTATATCCGGACTGAGCAATATTTTTGGTGGAAACAAAGCCGACCGCGACCGCAAAGAAATAGAGCCGATTGTCCTAAAAATAAACGAGCACTTTGCTTCCTACACTCAACTCAGTAACGATGAGCTTCGAAACAAAACCAATGAATTCATCCAGCGCATCAATCTTCACCTTACTGAAATTGATGGCAGAATTACGGAAACACGCGAACAGCTGAGTCAAACCCCGGAAGATCAGACAGATTTGCGGGATGGTCTTTTCCATGAAATTGATGAACTCGAAAAAAGCCGTGACAGCAGCCTGGAAGAAATACTGGCCGAAATTTTGCCCGAAGCTTTTGCCGTTGTAAAGGAAGCCGCAAGACGTCTAACGGAAAATGCATCTTTAACCTTCACTGCCACAGATCTTGACCGTGAAATTGCCGTAAACCGCAACCACGTTCAGATTCAGGGCGAAAAGGCTGTTTACTCAAATGAATGGACCGCTGCCGGAGGGCAAATCCGCTGGAATATGGTACATTATGATGTGCAGCTGATTGGCGGTATAGCCCTGCACCGCGGTAAAATTGCCGAAATGGCCACAGGTGAAGGTAAAACCCTGGTAAGTACCTTGCCGGTTTATCTTAATGCACTCGGAAAACGCGGAGTGCACGTGGTTACCGTAAACGACTACCTGGCCCGTCGTGACTGCGAATGGAATGGCCCTTTGTATAACTTTCTGGGACTTTCGGTAGATTGTCTTGAATATCATCAGCCCAACAGTACAACGCGCCGCAAAGCTTACCTGGCTGACATTACCTATGGTACCAACAACGAATTTGGTTTTGACTACCTGCGTGACAATATGGCACACGGCCCTGAAGAACAAGTTCAGAAAAAACACCATTTTGCCATTGTGGATGAGGTAGACAGCGTTTTAATAGACGATGCTCGAACTCCATTAATCATCAGCGGACCTACCCCTCACGGCGATGATCAGCAGTTTGATGCCCTGAAACCCAGAATTCAGAAACTGGTTGAAGCCCAGAAAAAGTATATTGTTACTGCGCTTAACGACGCCAAAAGGCTCATAGGTGAAGGAAATACAGGCAGCAAAGAGGGAGAAGGCGGACTTGCATTACTTCGCGCACACCGCGGCTTGCCCAAAAACCGGGCTTTAATAAAATTCCTTAGCGAATCAGGCATGCGTACTATTCTTACTAAAACAGAAAGTTATTACCTGCAGGATCAGCAAAAAGAAATGCCCAAGGCAGATGCACTGCTTTACTTTACCATTGATGAAAAAACCAGCAGCGTAGATCTTACCGACAAAGGCATAGAATTGATTACCGGTGCGGGTGAAGATCCTAATTTCTTTGTACTTCCTGATGTAGGAAGTGAAATTGCAGAAATTGAAAGAACATCGGCTGATGATGCAGAAAGATTGCGCCGCAAAGACGAACTGATGCGCGAATTTGCTATCAAAAGCGATCGTATACACAGTGTTCAGCAGCTGCTGAAAGCCTATACCATGTTCGAAAAAGATGTTGAGTATATCATCCAAGACAATAAGGTTAAGATTGTAGACGAACAAACGGGTCGTGTGCTTGATGGCCGTCGCTACAGCGACGGACTTCACCAAGCCATTGAAGCCAAGGAAAATGTGCGCATCGAAGCGGCCACCCAAACCTATGCCACCATTACCCTGCAGAATTACTTCAGAATGTACCACAAATTGTCTGGTATGACAGGCACAGCTGAAACAGAAGCGCAGGAATTGTGGGATATCTATAAACTGGGTGTGATGGTTATTCCCACCAACAAACCCGCCATACGCATAGATTCCGAAGATCAGGTTTACAAATCCATGCGCGAAAAGTTCAATGCGGTGATTGAAGAGGTGGTAAAACTTCAGGAAGCGGGAAGACCGGTACTGGTGGGCACTACCAGCGTAGAGTTCAGTGAATTGCTGAGCCGCATGCTTACTATGAAAAAGGTTAAACACAACGTACTTAACGCCAAACAGCACCAACGTGAAGCGGAAATTGTGGCTGAAGCCGGAAAGCCAAGCGCTGTAACCATTGCCACCAACATGGCAGGTCGTGGTACAGATATTAAAATCGGAGACGAGGTAAAAGCCGCCGGTGGTCTTGCCATTATTGGTACAGAACGCCATGACAGCCGACGTGTGGACCGCCAGTTGCGCGGACGTGCAGGCCGTCAGGGGGATCCGGGAACTTCACGCTTTTATGTGAGTCTGGAAGATGATTTGATGCGCATATTCGGTTCTGAGCGCGTGAGCCGCATGATGGATAAATTTGGTTACAAAGAAGGCGATGTGATTGAACACAGCTGGATGACCAAAACCATCGAGCGCAACCAGAAGCGTATGGAGCAAAATAACTTTGGTGTACGTAAACGCCTGCTTGAATACGATGATGTAATGAATAAGCAGCGCACCAATATTTACCGCATGCGCCGCAATGCCTTGTTTGGCGACCGCCTGAGCATTGACCTTAAGAACATGCTCTACAACTGGTGTACAGAGCAGGTTCAACTGGCCAAAGATGCCGACAGTTACGAACAACTGGAGCTCGAGGTAATTAAAACCCTTGCTGCGGCACTGCCATTTGATCAGCAAACTTTCCTCACTTCCAAAGAAGATGCACTGATAGATCAGCTTTTCGACGGACTGACCAAACACTACCAGGATAAAAACGAACGCATACGCAAACAGGCCTTTCCCGTTTTCCGTGGCATTCACCAGGAACAAGGTGACAAAATCGAAAACGTGCTGGTACCCATGACCGATGGCATCCACGCATTTCAGATTGTAACTCCGCTTCAAAAAGCACTTGGCTCAGAGTGCAAGGAACTCATCCACGAACTTGAGAAAATGGTTACCCTGCAAATGATTGATGATGAATGGAAAGAACATTTGCGCGAATTGGATGAGCTGAAGCAAAGCACCTACAATGCACAATATGAGCAGAAAGATCCTTTGCTGATTTATAAAATTGAAAGTTTTGAGCTACAATATGAGCAGAAAGATCCTTTGCTGATTTATAAAATTGAAAGTTTTGAGCTTTTCGGACAAATGCTGAACCGCCTGAACCAGCGCGTGCTAGGACTCCTTTTCCGCAGTGAAATAGAGAGCGGCGACCGTGTGGAAGAAGCCCGTGAAAGCAAAAGAAAAGAGGAACCTAAAATGAAGACCGGCCGTGAGGAAATCGGCGGAGGCAGCATGCATCAGGATCCCTCTATGCCCCCACCTCAGCGCGAACATCAGTCCATGCCTCAATCGCCTATCCGCAACGAAATCAAGGTGGGTAGAAATAACCCATGTCCATGCGGTAGCGGCAAGAAGTTTAAAAGCTGCCACGGCAAAGACTAAACCAGCTTTCCAATGACCCCAAAAGAGCCTGAAAAGGTGCATTCAGACTATTACTTCGAAAACGGATATCTGGTTTTTACGGAATATTTTCTTCTGAAGCGCGGTATTTGCTGCGGTAGCGGGTGTAGGCATTGTCCGTTTGAGCCGAAGCATTGCAAGGGGAATAAACGATTGCGTGAGGAAGTCAAATCAAAACACCCCGCTCCCTGAGCTTTGTGTACAAAATGTAAAAACCTTTGTGCAATTCCACATCCTTTACCGTTTTTTCAAGGCTAATTTTGCCCCGTGGATGATAAAATAAAATCTGCGCTGATTTCTGTTTTCTACAAAGACGGTCTTGAGCCCATCGTTCGTGCACTTCACCAAAATCATGTAACTGTTTACAGCACCGGAGGCACCCAAAAATTTATAGAAGACCTGGGTATTCCCTGCACCGGAATAGAACAGGTTACCGGCTATCCCAGTATTTTAGGCGGAAGGGTTAAAACCCTGCACCCGAAAGTATTTGGTGGTATACTGGCACGCCGCGAAAATCAGCAAGATTTAACTGAAACGGCACAATATGAAATTCCACTCTTAGACCTGGTTATCGTGGATTTATATCCGTTCGCAGAAACAATGAATGCAGGGGGCACAGAACAGGAAATCATCGAAAAGATTGACATTGGCGGAGTTTCGCTTATCCGAGCCGGTGCCAAAAACTTTAACCATACCGGCATTATCAGCGACAAAGCAGACTACAGCTGGTTTCTGGAAAAGTACACCCAAGGTAGTGGCTCGCTGAACATTGGTGAAAGAAAAGAACTTGCACGCAGAGCGTTTAATACCACAGCCAATTACGACGAGCAGATTGCCGAATGGTTTGGCGGTGCAAAAAATTATCCATTGCGCTATGGCGAAAATCCGCACCAGAAGGCAGAATTTAGGGGCAATCTGGAAGCCATTTTCACCAAACTGCAAGGCAAAGAACTCAGCTACAACAATTTACTTGACGTGGACAGCGCCCTTTGCCTGCTTCGCGATTTTGATAAAGAACAGGGCGTTACCTGTGTAATTGTGAAACACAACAATGCCTGTGGTGTGGCAACCCGGCCCACTGCAGAATCGGCCTGGGATGATGCACTTGCCTGTGATCCTGTATCGGCTTTTGGCGGTATTCTGGCCCTCAATGCCACGGTGGATGCGGCTACCGCTAAAAAAATCGATACACTCTTCTTTGAAGTGCTACTGGCAGAAGATTATTCGCAAGAAGCCTTGCAAATACTGCAGGCTAAAACCAACCGCATACTGCTGAAAACCTACGATGGAGCTTTTAAGCAGCAGCTTATCAGAACCGTATTAAACGGCGAACTGGTGCAGGATAGGGATACCGGACTGGCAACCAAAGTCGATATGAAACCGGCCACAACCCTTTCTCCTACCGATAGTCAGTATGCCGACCTGGAGTTTGCCCTGAAAATCGTGAAGCATACCAAAAGCAACACCATTGTGCTGGCGAAAGACAACCGCTTGCTGGCCAGCGGCACCGGACAAACCAGCCGTGTAGACGCACTGAACCAGGCCATTGAAAAGGCCGGCCGGTTCGGTTTCGACCTGGATGGTGCGGTGATGGCCTCCGATGCCTTCTTCCCCTTCCCCGATTGCATGGAAATTGCCGATAAGGCGGGCATCAAAGCCGTGGTGCAGCCCGGGGGCAGCATTAAGGATCAGGCCAGTATCGATTATTGCAATGCCAACAATATTGCCATGGTTATGACCGGCATGCGCCATTTTAAACACTAAAAAACATGTACGGCATACTGCGTTTTTTCCTGTTTCTGCTACCACCCGAAAAGGCGCACTATGTAGCCATGGATTTACTTTCCATAGGCCTGAAACTTCCTGTCATAAAGAACATTATCAAAAATCAATATGGCAGCAATACGGAACATCCAGTAAATTTTCTAGGCATCAAATTTCCCAATCCTATTGGTCTGGCAGCCGGTTTTGATAAAGACGCAAGGTGGCTGCATATACTAAAAAACCTGGGATTTGGTTTTGTGGAAGTGGGAACCGTTACGCCTATACCACAAGATGGCAACCCAAAACCGCGGCTGTTTAGGCTGAAAAAAGACCTGGCGCTGATTAACCGGATGGGATTCAACAACCAAGGCATAGATGCCATGGTGGAGCGCCTGAAAAAACGTCCTGAAGGCCTGATTGTAGGCGGTAACATCGGGAAAAACAAGGTTACGCCCAACGAGAAAGCCATTGACGATTACCGCATCTGTTTTGAGAAAATTTACCCCTGGGTAGATTACATTGTGGTGAATGTGAGCAGCCCCAACACGCCCGGACTGCGCGAATTGCAAGAGAAAGCATTTTTAACAAACCTGTTCCGGGAATTGCACCAGCTGAGGAGCCAATACGGAACCCCAAAGCCCATACTCCTGAAAATAGCCCCGGATCTGACACCGGAAGCACTAAAGGAAATTGCCGATACTGTTCGTGAATGTGGTATTGAAGGCCTAATTGCCACCAATACCACCATCTCAAGAGAAGGGCTGGTTTGCGACATAAAAACCCTTGAAAATATTGGCGCCGGCGGATTGAGCGGAGCTCCTGTAAGTCAAAAAAGCAATGAAGTTATTACCCAATTACGACAATTGCTGGGGCCTGATTATCCAATTATGGGTGTAGGAGGCATTTTCACGGCCAACGATATTAAGCAGAAAAAAGCGTCAGGTGCCAATCTGTATCAGGTGTATACCGGTTTTGTATATCAGGGACCGGGCATGGTAAAGCAATTGCTCGCCGGACTTTAACGCAGCCGGGTTCGATCTTCGTAAAAATCGATGCCGCCCGTATAGTACCAGGCACCCTCTGCGTTCCAGACCATAAAACGAAGACAATACTGTAGTTTTCCTTTGGTAAAATATTGTTCCACCCGCATAATCTCCGCATTTTTTGCGTTGAATGATGTGAGTATGGTATCGCGTTTTGCCCGCTGTAAACTAATCTTTTGCTTTCTAAGTTGCTTATAGGTTTGGGTGTAGGATTTATCTACTTTGTACCCGTAGGTAAGCCACAAACCCCTCATAATTTGCTCCTGCAGCTCAGGATTTTGTTTTCTAAGCATGCGGTAATACACCGAATCCGATGCAGTATAGGCCAGCAGCGAAGATTTCTTTCTGTGAGACAGTTTGCTCCAGAGTGTGTCGGCCGCTTCACGGTAGTTTAAAAATGATTTACGGGGCAATGTATCTGCGGTGAGCACTTGTTGGCTGAATGCAACATTTATCAGCATTAATGTGCCGAATATTGACAATGCCAAACGAACTTTGCCCATGATTGTTCAAATTAACACTAAGTTTTCGTGAAAGCCAATCCCAAACACACCAATGACCTTATTCATGCCGGAAGTCCATATTTACTGCAGCATGCCCACAATCCCGTAAACTGGATTGAATGGCACAGCGAGCTCTGGCAACAGGCACAGCGTGAAAATAAACCCGTGCTAATAAGTGTTGGGTACAGTGCCTGCCACTGGTGCCATGTAATGGAAAAGGAATGTTTTGAAGATGAAAAAACCGCTGAATTGATGAATTTGTTTTTCATCAATGTGAAGGTAGACCGCGAAGAGCGCCCTGATATAGACATGGTTTACATGGATGCTTGCCAGCTGATGACCGGACGTGGTGGCTGGCCACTGAATGTATTTTGTCTGCCCGATGGAAGCCCCATCTACGCCGGCACCTACTTCCCCATCGACAAATGGCAGCAGATTTTACTGCAAATCAACAGCCTGTGGAACCATGAAAGGGAAAAGGCTTTGGAATATGCTGGCAAAGTAATAAACGGGCTTAGGGGGATGAATGATGTTATGGCTGCCGGTGCCTCTCAATTCGGAAAAGCAGAAATACCTGCGCTGTATGAAAAACTGGCCGAGGGATTTGACTGGGAAGAAGGCGGGGCAAACCGGGTGCCGAAGTTTCCACTTCCCAACCAATACGAATTTTTACTGGATTACTATTTACAAACCGGTAACGAAGAGGCACTGGATTTTACCCATCTTTCCTTGCTTAAAATGGGCAATGGCGGCATCTACGATCATTTGCGAGGCGGATTTTGCCGCTACAGCACCGATGGGAAATGGTTTGCACCCCACTTCGAAAAAATGCTGTATGACAATGCACAGCTCATCAGTTTATATAGCCGTGCTTATGCCATTTCTGATGCTCCGCTTTACAAAGAAATCGCCACAGAATGCATTAAGTTTTGCTTAAATGAGCTATATGATGGCCATGCCTTTTACAGTGCACTGGATGCCGATAGCGAAGGCGTAGAGGGCAAATTTTACGTATTCAGTCATGCCGAACTGGAACAATGCCTTGATGCGGAAGAACTGGAATTTTCCAAAACCATTTTTTCCTTCACAGAAACCGGCAACTGGGAGCATGGATACAATATTCTCCACCGAAATCTTGCACCCTTGCAAGTCCTCGAATCACTCAATATCGATGTGAGTAGCTACACCGCACTGCTTCGTACTGTTAAACAAAAGCTTCGCGATTTTCAGGATTTGCGGCCTCGTCCCGCATTGGACAATAAAATCATTGCCGCCTGGAATGGACTGATGCTGAAAGCACTGGCAGATGCGGGTTTGTACCTCAAAAATTCGGATTATATCCAAAAGGCAGAGCAGTTGGCCAGTTGGATTCAAAAAAATCTTTGGCAAAACAAATCCTTGTATCGCATTCACAGCCGCGGCAAAGCCGGTATTACCGCCTTTCTGGAAGATTATGCCTGTATAACGGAAGGTCTCATTGCATTGTACACGGCTACCGGGAAAGAGGAATATGCCAATTTTGCCAAAACCCTTACTGAACAAGCCATTCAAAAGTTCCGCGACCCCGAAACCGGCACTTGGTATTTCACCCCGGAAGACGGCGAAAGCCTGATTGTAAGAAAAACAGACCTGGCCGATGATGTGATGAACAGTTCGGTATCGGTGATGGCACATTGCCTTTGCAAACTGGGCACCATCTATCAAAAACCGGGCTTTATTGCCATGGGGATGGATTTGATGGGATTTGTTAAAAAACAATTGGCTGAATATCCCGGCTGGTACAGCAACTGGGGCCGTCTGGCGCTGGCTTCTTCCGGAGGATTTATTCAGGTTTCCTGCACAGGTCCAGATTCGCAGCATGCTGCGCAAAAAATGTGCTTTGCCCTACCCGCGCATGCACAGGTATCTTTCACAGAAACTGAAAGTGATTTACCCCAGTTTACCCGTAAAAAAACCGATACGCTGCATATTTATGTTTGTCTGGGTGAAACCTGCCTGGAACCCGTTCATTCAGCCGAACAGGCCATTGACATGATTCAGGACCTGATTTCCCTGCATCAGTGACGAACCATCAGGGTAACCTTCCTGGAACCTTCAATGCCAATGCATTGCAGGTAGTAAATTCCATCAGAAAGATTTTCTGTTGAGATAACAACATCGGTTTCGCCGGTTGCAAACTCCCTTACCACACGGCCTGAGGGGTTCAACAAAACAAGACGCTTCTCCCCTGTCATGCCCGTAACCAACAACGTCTGTCCGGCAGCAGGATTGGGATACAGGCGCATGGATGATTTGCTGAGGTTACGGCTCTTCATATTCACATCCCACAGTTTGGACTGGTTGACAGACAATACTTTTCGTTCTCCGTCTTGTCCGTATAAGGCTAAAAACCCAACCACCCTCATATCAATGGGCTTACCGGCAACAAAAACATCCGTTCCTTTTGGAGAATATTGAGCCGGTTCCTTTTGGAGAATATTGAGCCGCACCGGCCATGAATTCTTTTTTCAGCAACTTGGGAAAACGGAAACTCATGCTCCATTCAAAACTATCTCCGGGCTTCAGAACATCGTTGGCAGTTGAAATAGGAGCGCCCCAAATACCACTGGGTACAGAAACAGGCACATTTTGGTGATAGTAACCCACCAGCAGGCTGGATTTACCTTTAAAGGAACTTCCGTCAGCTATGAGATATTTATTGGCAATCTGCTGATCATATGCCTGCCCGTTGCCACGGATATTATCTTCTACCACTATACTTCCTATCCTCACATCTGATTTAGCTGCATAATCCAGCATTTTTACCTTCATTTTCCATGTGAGCAAGCCTTGTGTATCCAATTGCATATTGATTACGCGTATATCTGCCCAGCGCTGCTTTTGGGCTGCGTTGCGAACAGCGTAAGTCCAGTTGCCGGAGCTTTCAAACTCAATTTGTTGGTTGGAAGGACTGAAAGCCCTTTGTATGGTTGCCGATGGAAAAGAATCAAGTTTTTCGTTTACCAAAGAATCACCTGTAAGAGCCATTCCATCTAGTGTATGGTGGGCAATGGCAATAAGTGTATCTCCCAGCTGCTTTTTCATTTTCTCCACCACGGCATCAGCGGGCGGACAATCAGCGCACCAGGCGCCGGTTGCGTATTCAAGGAGCACTTTGTCCGCCTTGGGCGCTGTTCCTGCATAAACCGTGGTATGGGAAACTGCACTATCATTGGTTTTGTTAGGCTCAGAACCCCCATTCACATCGCTCACCCAAACTTTAACCAGTTGTTTGTCGCCGGGTGTAACAGCCGGAATGTTTCCTGCCGTAGTGAGTGTATCAATGGAACCCGAAGATGGTAATATGTTTAATCCGCTGAGGTTAAACGACTGAATAATTCCATTGTTTACCTGATAATTCAGCTTTAAAGACGATACAGCTTGTGCTCCTTCATTTTTCACCACAACTTTAACCGCATTATTATTCCCCGCAAGGGTTAAAACCGGCATCGGAAATGACATTACTGAAACATCAGTAGCAGGCTGATTACCATAAATAAAACGGTAATAAAAATTGTCTTTATAAGATTCGCCCAAAGCAGTATTTACAACATTGGGACTGCCGCTAATCATAGTGGCGTTGCTGACAGTATTCTGAATACCGGGCGTATGCTTCGGCGAAACATAATCACGCACAGCACCGTGGCTCATGGAAACCAGGTAAATATGATGCGTACCTTCTTCCAGCACCATACTCCAGTAGGTGAATGACAGGCTGTCACCGGGTGTGCTCATGCTGTAGAACTTAACCCAGAACTGCCTGTTAGGCGGATTGCCAATGACCTTACAAATGACTTTATCATTGTCGCCATTGGCACCCATTCCCCAGATGGAAATGGTTTTGTTAGGTAAGTTATTGCTGGGAAGCGCTTCCGGTCCAGTTATTGGCGTGTTTGCTGCCAATGTATCAAATGTGAGAAACCCGGTGCTACTTACTTTAAAGTGGGTTACCGGTTGGCCTGCAAAATGAAAATCAAAACCGATGGGAAGTGCCTGAATAGCGGAGTAGGAAGCCTTTGCCGCAGAATCCATGATGAGCACCCAGCCTCCACCGTTATCACTTTCCTGGTCATTTTCACGGTTTAGTCCTCCAGGATTGCCTTTTTGCGGCAGCTGGTAATAGTATGACTGGGCAAATGCCGAAGTACAGAAAAAAATCAGTGCGGAAAGAATACCCTGCCTCATCGTATACTGCAAATTACGGCAATAAACCGTAGCCCGCCAATTTTGATTTACAGCGTTTTTACTTCATTTACCAGCTTTTGCAGGCTTGCTTTGGCATCGCCGAAGAGCATACCGCACTTGCTGTTGTAAAACAATTCGTTTTCAATGCCGGCATACCCTGATTTCATGCTTCGCTTAAGCACCACAATCTGTTTGGCATTTTCAACGTCCAAAATAGGCATCCCGTAAATGGGGCTTGCCGGATCGGTTTTGGCCGCAGGATTCACCACATCATTGGCTCCTACCACCAGCACCACGTCTGTGGTAGCAAATTCGGGGTTGATGTGTTCCATTTCCAAAAGTTTATCGTAGCTAACGTTACTCTCTGCCAGCAATACGTTCATGTGTCCGGGCATACGTCCGGCAACAGGATGAATGGCATATTTCACTTCAACCCCTTCAGATTCCAGAAGTCCTTCCAGTTCGTGCACCACGTGCTGCGCCTGGGCTACTGCCAGCCCATAACCGGGAACCACAATAACCTTCTGAGCATATTTCATCAGGATAGCCACATCGGTGGCCTGAACTTCGCGCACAGTACCACCTGATTTACTTGACGAGGAGGTTACTGCAGAATTACCTCCCACAGCACCAATAAGCACATTCGTAAGACTGCGGTTCATGGCTTTGCACATTACGATTGTAAGTATTGTTCCGGCAGAACCCACCAGTACGCCGCCCATCAGCATTACATTGTTGTGGTATAAAAATCCGCCGCAGGCAGCAGCTACACCTGTAAAGGAGTTAAGTAACGAAATCACCACAGGCATATCGGCGCCTCCAATGGGGAAAACAAACAGTAATCCATAAACAGCTGCCAGAATTATTACAAGATAGAAATACAGCATATTGCCATTTGCTGCAGCACCGAAGTTCATCCACGCGGTTCCTGCAATGGCAAGCAGCATGATGATATTGATGAACTGTTGGCCCGGAAAACGAAAATCGCCCAGCTTACCGCTGAGTTTACCCCAGGCTACAATACTTCCCACAAATGAAACAGTTCCGATAATCAAACCGGCGATGATAGCCAAATATTCGCCTGCAGGCATGGTGGCGATTGCATCGCCTTTAAACTTCCATTCCAGCAAGGAAATGAGGGCCGCACATAAACCACCCATTCCGTTGAACAGCGACACCATTTCAGGCATGGCAGTCATTTGCACACGCTTGGCCATAAGCCACCCTACGAGGGTTCCAACACCAATAGCAGCGGCAATCAGGCCCACATTGTTAACCACATGAATTCCTTCTTCGCCATGTTTAAAAAACATGATCCCCAGCACAGCAAACAGCATACCTGCCGCAGCCACAAGATTGCCTTTGCGGGCACTGTCGGGTTTGCCCATCATTTTCAATCCCACTACAAAGCCCAGTGAGCCCAGCAGGAACAATACTTCTTGTACATGTTTCATGATTTGGCTCCTTTCTCGGGTTTCTTCTTAAACATTTCCAACATACGGTCTGTAACTACAAATCCGCCGATTACGTTTAAGGTTCCTACAATAACCCCAATAAAGCCTACAACCAGGCTAAACATATCATCTTCAGCCGCATGTCCCATCACATAAATTGCCCCAATGAGTACAACCCCGTGAATGGCATTGGCACCGCTCATGAGTGGCGTGTGAAGCACACTGGGCACATGCCCTATTAATTCAATACCCACGAAAACCATGAGTATTACCAGGTATATCATGGAGATATTTTCTCCGATGAAATTGAATATTGTGTCCATTATTTTTTTATACTTTTATTTTAAAATTAACCAGAGTGCCGAATTTCACCACCGAGGCATATTAGACAACCGGTAACTATCTCATCGTTAACATCCAACACCAACTCCGATTTCGGGGCTATGAGCTTCATCAATTCCACCAAATTCTTGGCAAACAATTCGCTGGCATTGATGGGCAGTTCCGAAGCCATATTAGCAGCGCCCACAATACGTACACCATTTTTATTCACAACTTCATAGGGTTTGGTATACACACAATTGCCTCCTTGTTCAGCGGCCATGTCTATTAGTACAGAGCCGGGCTTCATCATACCTACCTGCTCTTCATCCACAAGAATGGGCGCTTTGCGGCCGGGTACCAATGCTGTAGTGATAACCAAATCGGCCTGTGCCAGCGATTTATTAACAGCTTCGCGCTGTTTAGCACGGTATTCTTCGGTAGCTTCCTTGGCATATCCGCCTTCAGAGCCCACTTCCGCTCCTTTTACCTCAATGAATTTACCACCAAGGGATTCTACCTGCTCTTTGGTTTCAGGGCGAACATCCGTTGCTTCCACAATGGCTCCGAGCCTTTTGGCTGTTGCAATGGCCTGCAATCCTGCCACACCGACACCAAAAATCAACACACGCGCCGGCGTGATAGTGCCTGCGGCTGTCATCAACAAAGGAAATATTTTATCCAGATGGCCAGCGCCTTTGATTACTGCCATATAACCTGCCAGATTTGACTGGGAACTCAGCACATCCATGGCCTGAGCCCTAGAGATGCGCGGAATGGCATCCAGGGAAATGGCCGAAATCTTTTTCGCGTTTAGCGCTGCAATGGTTTCAGCGTTGCTGCGATGGTATAGTAAACTGCAAAGCAGACATCCTTCGGGCAAAGCAGCAATTTCTTCCACTGTCGGCGGATTGATTTTCATGACAATGCTAGCGCCATTCAGTACATCTTTTTGGCTGCCTGACTTGGCTCCCGCATCAGTGTATTGCTGATCGCTGAACCAGCTGCCTGCTCCGGCACCAGATTCAACAGAAACTTCTAAACCCTGCTTCACCCAGGTAGCTGCCACCTGAGGCGAAACCGCCACCCGCTGCTCACGATCACGGGTTTCTTTTAAAATTGCTATCTTCACAACAGTTATTAATAACGCTTGCGAATGTAAAGATTTGCGAATGCAATGGCAAATTTTACAGGTTATTTAACCTGTAAATATCAATTAATAAAAAAGTAGAGAGGCCGGTTTGCTGCCGTTGAGTTTAAGTGTGTAAAAACCTTTAGGCAACCAAGCAACTGAAACCCTTTCATTTGTAAAGACAAGACGCTTCAAAACACATCGTCCAGAGGCATCAAACAGTTCCAGATTTCCTGCTTGTTTAAATGTTATATAACCACAACTTGGATTGGGATAGAAAAACATATTTTCTGGGGTAATATTTCGTGTTGAAAGTCCATATTGAACGCTGATAGCATTGGGAGCAGTAGTATCATCCGAACCAAAATTATTGGTAGCAATGAGTGTAACATTGTAAAGCCCTGCCTGCCGAAAAACCACACGGGGATTGCGGCTGCCGGCGGATGTTCCGCCTACAAATGAAACACCGGCTGTGGGGGTTATTTGCCAATTGAAACTGGTAGCAAACGGCTGGCTTCTGTCGGTGAAATTAAATGTATCAACCGTTACAAAACCCGACGTTTTGCTGATAGTAAAACCCGCTCTGGGCCTGAGAGGACTCACCAAACCCAAATATTTATCGCGGTAACGAATCTGATTGGCAGTAAATGTTCCATTGGTTTCAGTGCCTGTAATTTCCAATACCGGAATTTTCTCATCCGCACTCAGCCATTTGTATATAACCTGCCTGCGTGGTATTGGAATCTTGGCAAATTGTGTTATCAGCGAATCAGTACCATTAACGAATGTTTTCACCCGCAAGGTATTGGGATAGGTTTTGTAAGGTGTAACAATACTACCCCAGCCGTCAACCACATTGGTTCTAACACCCGACTGAACAAAAGTGAGAATATTGCCCGGTATAACAAATCTGAAATTGTACGTTGAAACGTCTGAATCTCCATATTTCAAGGGAAACTGATAGATTTCATCGTCGTCTTTATTCTGAGCCGCAAGCGGAATTCCCTGGAAAGAATAACCAATTCCTTCCTGCTTGAACACCGTGCTATTTTTGGTATAAAACGAATAAATGTTTTTCAGCATCACCGGTCCTGCACCCAGGCTGTCTGCGGTTTTCAGACCTATCTGATTGAAAAAATAGAGCAAATACGGCGTGCTGTTTGCTGATGCATAGCGGTAAATATCCTGCCTATTGGCCACGAGCTTGCTGTAATCCCATGATTGAGAGGGGCCTTTTTGCTGAATGTTTAAACTCAAACCAGCAGGAGGCACTGTTGAATAACGTATAGTATCATTTGCAGCAGGCATTGATGTTTGGGTGATGGTAATCTGTGCATTACCCAAACCCATCATGCAGCCAATGGCCAAAAAAGTAAATATTCTCATCTCTATTATTCAAAACTACGAAATTTGCATCAGTTTTTCAAATAAGCATGGCACCAGAAGGTTTACATATTCGGAGTTATAGTAATGATGATGCAGCTGCCATATTGGGTATATACGAATATTATATCCTTAATGGCCCATATACTTTTGAAACTTCAGTACCGGAATTAACTGCCTTCAGTGCCAGACTGGATGCGATTGCCAGTCGTTTTCCTTTTTATGTTTTGGAAAAAGAAAATGAAATTATTGGCTACGCTTACGCATGCTCTCACAGGGAACGTGCAGCTTATCGCTGGGCTGTAGAAACATCCATTTATCTGGCGAAAGACAATACCGGAAAGGGTTTCGGACAGAGGCTGTATAAAAGACTTCTAACAACCTTAAAAGAACGGCATTTCACCCATGCTTTTGCCTTGATCGGATTGCCAAACGAAAAGAGCATCAAACTGCATAGTTCGTGCGGTTTCAAAAAACAAAGTGTTCATAAAAAAGCCGGATGGAAAAACGGAAACTGGATTGATGTGTGCTGGATGCGTTGTGATTTGGCGGCAGCTTTAGAAATACCTATTGAACCCATATTCAAAAAGTCTGAATAAGGCTTTAATTAACGGGTTTACCCACATAATCATCGATTTATTTTTTACCCTCGTAAAAATTTACGATTTTTGCATGCTATGGAATTTATTTGGCGTGCAAAACCCCTACCCCCTGAAGAAAAAGTTGCACGTCTCGCCGGAGAATTAAATATTCACCCACGCCTTGCCAGTATTCTTATTCAGCGCGGTATAGAAACCTATCTGCAAGCTGAAAAATTCTTTCGTCCGAAAATAGAAGACCTGCATGATCCATTTTTGATGCAGGATATGGAAAAAGCCATTGAGCGTATTGACAAAGCCATCGCCAATAGTGAAAAAATCATGGTTTTTGGAGACTATGATGTTGATGGAACTACTGCCGTGAGTATTGTATACAGCTTTTTGAGCAACAGACATACCGGCGAAATTGATTACTATATTCCGGATCGCTACAAGGAAGGTTACGGAATCAGCAAAATAGGGATTGACTATGCCGCAGAAAATGGATTTGGACTTGTAATAGCCCTGGATTGCGGCATCCGCTCAAATGATTTAATCGACTATGCAAATTCCAAAGGTGTTGATTTTATCATCTGCGATCACCATTTGCCCGGCAGCACCATTCCCAAAGCCTCTGCAGTACTAAATCCCAAACGAAAAGATTGCGAATACCCCTACAAGGAACTTTCAGGAGCCGGCATTGGATTTAAACTCATACAGGCATTCGCAGAAAAACATGGGCTACCGCTGGATTCCATCATGGAATATATTGATATGGTAGCTGTGAGTGTCGCCAGTGACTTGGTTGATATTCGGGGAGAGAACAGAACCCTCGCCTATTTTGGTCTTAAAAAGATTAATGAGAATCCTTCACTGGGCATTCAGGCACTGTTGGAGGGCTATCAGCAAAAAAGTACGCTCTCTATATCGGATATCGTGTTTGGTATTGGGCCACGCATCAATGCCGCAGGACGTATAGCTGATGCCAAAGCTGCTGTAGCGGTGCTTATCGAAAAAGATTTCAATACCGCAAGAAAGCTGGCCAAAGTGCTGCAAGAACGCAACCACGAGCGTAAGGAATTGGATAATGACATCACCCGCGAAGCCATTTCACTGGTGGAAACCAGCCCTGAACTATTGGCTAAGAAAAGTACTGTGCTATTTGGTAATCAATGGCATAAGGGGGTTATAGGCATTGTAGCCAGCAGATTGGTTGAACAGTTTTACAAACCCACTATTGTTTTCTCGGAAAACGATGGCATGCTCACCGGTTCTGCCCGCAGTGTAAAAGACTTTGACATACACGAAGCCATCGGATCCTGCAGTGATGTGGTTGAGCAATTTGGGGGCCATAAATATGCAGCCGGACTTTCCATTCGCTCTGAAAACTTTGAGGAATTTGCCAGAAGATTTGAAGATATTGTCAAACAGAAAGCCGACGGGGTACCTACCCTCCCGGAAATTGAATATGATTTGCTTATTTCACTTAGCGATATCAATCCAGGTATGCTGAATATTATTAACCAGATGGCTCCTTTTGGTCCAGGCAATATGATTCCTGTTTTTAGAAGTGACAACATGCAGTCAAATGGCACCGCCAGAGTATTAAAAGAGAAACATCTCAAAATGACAGTACATCAACGAAATTCAGGCATTGACACCATCGGCTTTGGCATGAGCCATTACATACATACAGTTAGCAACAAAAGTATCTTTCATGCCTGCTATTGTATTGAGGAAAACACCTTCAATGGAAGAACCAGTTTGCAATTAAAATTAAAAGACATTAAAAATTAACCTGTGGAATTAGAAATCATCATTTCCATATTTACGCTTGTTCTGCTTGAAGCGGTTCTCGGTATTGACAACGTGATTTTTATTTCAATACTTGCTTCTAAACTTCCTTCAGAAAAGCAGCGAAGAGCAAGGCGCATTGGTTTGATTTTGGCTAGTATTATGCGGTTGGCTTTGCTTGGAATAATTACGCTAATAATGCAGTTGAATGAACCACTTCTGACTATTTTAAACAAAGGATTTACCTTTTAAACAAAGGATTTACCGGTAAAGACATTATACTGATTGCAGGAGGGTTGTTTCTGTTGTACAAAAGTGTAGCAGAAATTTATCACAAAACGGAGGGGGAAGCCGGAGATGTATCTTCTAAACTAAAAACAACTGGTTTTTCAGCGGTAGTTGTTCAGATACTTATAATGGATCTGGTTTTTTCGATTGATTCCATCATCACTGCGGTAGGCATGGTAAAAGAACTTTGGGTTATGTATGTAGCGGTTATTTTATCTGTGGTTATGATGTTGTTTGCCGCAGGTCCCATAAGCAATTTTGTAAATAAGCATCCTGCATTCAAAATGCTGGCTCTTGCATTTTTGCTTTTGATTGGATTTTCACTGATTGCAGAGGGCTGGGGGCTGGAAATTCCAAAAGGATACATATATTTTGCTATGGCATTTTCTTTTCTCGTGGATATTCTTCAAATGCGAATGCATCGCAAAACACAGCCACCTGCAGAACTAAGGGAACATTACAAACCTGGTGAAGAAAATTTGCCTAAGGATATCTAAGGATATTATTTAAATTTAACTTACTAGGTTAAATTGCGGCATGCAGCGTCGCGATTTCATTTCTGGCTCCATCGCCCTGGCCGGAACAACCCTGATCAATAATCGTTTAATGTCACAATCACTACCAACATCACCGGAACCGGATGCTGGAGTAGCAGACGAAAATTATTGGAACAAGGTAAGAGCGCTATACACCAGACCGGATGGCTTTATAAATCTTGAAAACGGCTATTTCAGCCATCAACCGGCCTCTACACTGGCATTTCACCAGCAAAGCGAGAAGGACATCAATACCCGCAACAGTGTGTTTATGCGCAAAGAACAACAGGCAGCCATAGAATCCGCAAGAACTTCTCTGGCGGGCTTTCTTAGGTGCGATGCCGAAGAACTGGCGCTGCTGCGCAACACAACCGAAGCCTTGAACATTGTCATTATGGGTTTCCCATGGGAAAAGGGCGATGAAGTCGTACTGGGTAATCAGGATTATGGCAGTATGACAGAGGCATTTCAGCAGGCAGCCAAAAGATTTGGCATTGTATTGAAATACGCACAGGTTCCTTTAATACCCAACAGCGACGAGGAAGTCACCGAGGCTTACCAACGTTTGTTTACCCGAAAAACACGCATGGTTCACCTCACCCACCTCATTAACCTCTCAGGACAGGTAATTCCGGTCGCTAAAATTGCGGCAGAAGCCAAAAAAAGGAATATTGCCGTTGCGGTAGATTCAGCGCATGCTGTGGCGCATCTGGAATTTGGCATAGCCGACCTTCAGGCAGATTTTGTAGGAGCCAGCCTGCATAAATGGCTTTGTAATCCGCTGGGAGCAGGATTTCTTTGGATGCGGAAAGACTTCATTCCCGAATTATGGCCGCTTATGGGAGACACATCACAGCCAAGCAATAATATTCGGCGATTTGAACATGTGGGAACTCGCCCTATTCAAACTTTGCAGTGCATTCCTGAGTCCATTGCTTTTCACAATAAGATTGGCAGTGCACTTAAAGAAAAAAGACTTCGCTATATGATGCATTACTGGACAAGCAAAGTGGCGAAAACACCCAAAATTAAACTTAATACACCCTGGGAAGATGCAACCCGTTGCGGAGCCATTGCCAATGTTGCCATTGATGGCTACACCCCTGGCAAACTTGCCGAAATTCTATTTTCAAAATACCGCATATTTACCGTCGCTATTGAGCATCCCGCTATCAATGGTGTAAGAATTACGCCACATCTAAGCAATACGATAAAAGACCTTGATGTGCTGGTAAGCGCCCTCACCGAAATATCATCAAGCTAAGCGACCTAAATCAGCTAATCTTCTTCTATTTAATAATCTCTTTGCAGCGGCTATGAATGTTGCTCAAAAAACCGTTGCCGTAACCGGCGCAGGAAATGGCATTGGCAGGACTCTTACCTTGCACTTGCTGGATAAAGGCGCACGCGTGGCATGTATTGACAAGGATGAGGAAGGCCTGCATGAAACTGAGATGGAGGCCGGGTCTTTAGCCGTGCGCTTTTCGTGTCATGCCCTTGACATTACCAAAAATAAGGCTATTCCAGCATTGATAAATCAAATTCTGCATAATCATGGATGTATTGATGGACTCATCAACAATGCTGGTGTTATTCAGCCTTTCACCACCGTAAAAGACATTGAAATGAAGGATATTGAAAGGGTAATGAACATCAATTTCTATGGCACTGTTAATATGACAAGAGCATTCCTGCCGCACTTGTTAACACGCAAAGAAGCTCACATTGTTAACGTTTGCAGCATTGGCGGATTTGTACCGGTTCCCTGACAGGTATTTTACGGTGCCTCAAAAGCCGCTGTGAAGCTATTTACGGAGGGCCTTCATTCTGAATTAAAAAATACGGGCATCTATGTTTCGGTAGATTTTCCCGGTGCAATTGACACAGAAATAAGCATGAATTCCGGTGTAACCCCTCCGGAAATACCCCATTCAAAAGCGAAAAATTATAAACGGATTCCACCGCAAAGGGCTGCGGAAGCCATTGTCAAAGGCATTGAATAAAAAAAGCGTATCAAATATTTATCGGCAATGATGCCAAATGGATGAACACCCTGTACCCCATTAATCCTGAATTTGCAGCCAATACGATACAGCGCAAAATGCGCGATTTACTTAAAATGTAAATTACCGGGATTTTATAAATACCCTAACATCATAGATGCTATCCGGGGCAGGGAAATAAGCCAGTTCCTTGTACTGAGTAAGCTTTCGCATATCAGTAAGCGTCATGGGTGCATCCCTGCGGGCATGGAAATTATCCCATAACACGACACAACTATCCGGCATCCAGTCCTGACCCGGCCTTTTGTCAATGCTCCAGATATAAAACGTTTTGGCCACTTCCGGTTTAGCCCAGGGATCCAAACCCAACTGTGCGTTTAACCATGGCAACTGATGAACAAGAACATTGCTTTTCAAACCTTGCTTTTCAATAAATGCCAAGGCATTATCTAGCTGAGGTTCTCCGGGAAAAGCCGCTACTGATGGTTTAGACTGCCATGGAAAAGCTGTTTTATTTCCGGCATACCCACCAAGTACCATTGCAGCAATAACAGAATAAACAAAAACCCCTTTTATAACATTCACCTCAATAGATAGTATTTTTTCAGAAGCATACTGAGCCAGTAAAGCGGTGAGTGGCGACGTCAGCAGAAAAACCCTGAGCAAACCGTGAGACCCGAAAGACCCTTTATACCAAATCCATGAATGGGCCAGAAAAAAAGCCAAAAACATAGGCGCCACCAGCCAAAAGCAAAACCTACTTTTCTCTTCGGGTGTTTTTCTTTGAACCAAATATACAATATGGGCAAATAGCCAGGCCAGTGCCAGCGCCACTAATGCCGTAACGGCAATTCCCCATATCTGTCGCTGGGCATGTAAATAATGCAAAAAATCACCATGCCCTATTTGAAATCGGTTGTCTATTTCAGCCTTGAAATAAGGATTGTGGGTGAGGATCCAGAATACGTCTCCCGAATAAATAGCTCCTGCTAAACTCAGTATTAGGGTTCCAGAAAACAGCCATATCAAAGGTTTCCACTTGCTGCGAATGATAAAAAACATAAAAACAACAGCCCAAAGTATTATTCCCTCGGACCTGAAGAATGGAAACAATGAAACGAGAATAGCAGCCGGAACATACCTCAGTGATGCCAGGCAATAAAGTGCCAGACATAGCACAAAGGCATTTAAGGGTTCTGTAAGTGCACCGATAATATTACCGAAAACAACGGGTTGGAACAAAAAAAATATGGACGCCAGCCAAGGCATTTTAAAATTCAGGCGCCTGGCAGCAAGAAATAATAACCATGCACCGCCTGCCATACAAAGGATATTCAACACATAAATTCCCTCAATTCCAAACTGTGCAAAAGGAGAAGCTATAAGCGTAAAGAAGGGCTTTCCCCACTGATCAGCAAATAATTCAGGGTGAGATGGTGCAAAACGAGCATACAGGTAATGGTTCCAGCTGTCTTGACCACCGGCAGGCCATTCAGCCTTCCACCAAAATAGCAGTTCTAAAATTATTGCCAGAAAAATAAATAGAAGGGCAACAGCCGTGTTTTGAACTTTCGGTCGCTGAAACTTCATATCACCTGCAATTAATACAATTTGTTTGATAAAAAGGCAGATGAACCTGAAAAATCAGGATAAAACTAGTACTGTTATGGTTTTTAACCTTAGTAGGTGCTGTGAACCAACATCAAATCGTGAATACGCTTTTCGGCCAGCTTGATGGCAGCCTGTTGGTTATTCACATTCTGGGTGTCGGCCAACGTATAGATATCCAAAATGGTTTTATAGATATTTTCTGCTTGTGACATAGCCTGTTCACGCACATATCCTGTATACTCGCTGTATACGTTGATCAGGCCACCTGCATTGATTACAAAGTCGGGTGCATACATAATGCCCTTGGTTTTCAGCATATCACCGTGAACTTTCTCGTCTTCAAGCTGATTGTTGGCAGCGCCGGCCACAACCTGACATTTCAAACGGGGAATGGTATTATCATTCAGGATAGCACCCAAAGCACATGGAGCAAATACATCCACATCCAAATCATACATATCATCCCCACTCACCACAATGGCTCCCATTTCAGCGGCTTGCTTTAATGCAGCTTCATTTATATCGGCCACATACAGTGATGCACCTTCTTTTTTGAGGTGTTCAAGCAAATGCATGCCTACTTTTCCTATGCCTTGCACAGCTATACTTTTACCATTCAGGCTTTCGCTTCCCCATGCTTTTTTAGCAGATGCTTTAATACCCATGTATGTTCCGAAAGCAGTTACAGGTGATGGATCACCGCCGCCGCCCATGGATTCAGGCAAACCCACAACGTGATCTGTTTCCAACGTGATCTGTTTCCATGTTCACGTATTCCATGTCGCGGGTTGTGGTTCCCACATCTTCAGCAGTAATGTATTTACCGTTCAGGTTTTCTACAAAACGACCAAACTTGCGCATGAGCGCTTCACTTTTGGCAGTTTTGGCATCGCCGATGATTACCGCTTTAGCACCGCCGAGGTTCAGACCTGCCACAGATGCTTTATACGTCATACCACGGCTAAGACGCAATGCATCACGCACTGCATCTTTTTCATTGGCATAAGACCACATTCGTGTTCCACCAAGCCCCGGTCCTAAAACGGTATTGTGTATAGCAATAATAGCCTTGAGGCCAGTTGCATGGTCCTGACAAAAAACGATTTGTTCGTGTTGTGTTGATTCAAGCCCTGCAAAAAGATCAAAGACCGTAGCGGGCGCATTCATGGTTTGAATATCAGCCATTTTTAAATGAGTTTGCAAAGATACAACCAATTGCGCAAAAAAATCACACTTTGGTGCTTATGAAAAAGACAGCACAGGAACCTCTCTGGGTTTATACTTCGCCGCTACATCCGCAATAGCCCTGATGTGATCGGGGGTAGTACCGCAGCAGCCTCCAACAATATTTACCCAGCCTTCTTTACACCAACTCTCCAGCACACCCGCCATTCCATCTGGGGTATCGTCATATTCGCCAAATTCATTGGGCAAGCCGGCATTGGGATAACAACTTACATTAATCCATGCCACACGGCTAAGTTCCTCAACATAAGGTCGCATTTGCTCTGCCCCCAGCGCACAGTTAAACCCAACTGAAATAATATTGCCATGCGACACCGAATTCCAGAAGGCTTCAGGAGTTTGTCCACTTAACGTTCGTCCGGAATTATCCGTAATCGTTCCACTAACCATCACAGGTATATCTGAGTTCAGCTCTTCTTTCAGTTCATTAATGGCAAATAATGCTGCTTTGCAATTCAGTGTATCAAAAACAGTTTCTACCAGCAGCAAATCACAACCCGCCTCGATGAGTGCCTGTACAATGCTGCTTTGCAATTCAGTGTATCAAAAACAGTTTCTACCAGCAGCAAATCACAACCCGCCTCGATGAGTGCCTGTACTTGCTCACGATAAGCAATTCGCAAATCATCAAAATTCACCGCCCTAAAACCGGGATTGTTTACATCCGGACTGAGGCTGGCCGTGCGGTTTGTAGGGCCGATGGAACCCGCCACAAATCGAGGTTTAGCAGGGTTTTTGGCGGTATATTCATCTGCAGCCTTTCTTGCAAGTTTGGTTGATTCAACGTTGAGCTCCCAAACCAAATTCTCCATGTGGTAATCCGCCATGGAAATGGAATTGGCACTAAAAGTATTCGTTTCCAGAATATCGGCTCCTGATTCCAGGAATGCACGGTGAATATCGAGAATAATCTGAGGTTGCGTGAGCACCAGCAAATCATTGTTCCCTTTCAGTGAATGGGCATAATCCCTGAAACGCTCACCGCGATAATCTTCTTCGGTTAGTTTATGTTTTTGAATCATGGTGCCCATTGCACCGTCAATAATCAGGATTCTCTCACTGAGAAGTTTTTTTATGGTTGCTGAAATACTCATTTTACAAAAGGTTTAAGGAAGTAATACATCGCTCTGAATGTCTGATTCAGATAATCACGAGATTTTATTTGATTGTTTTTGGTTAATATACGCTCCACTTCAGATTCAGAATACTTTATACCTGCTTGGTTGAAAAGGTAAAGTGGAGACATCGGTCGGCTATTTCGCACGGAATCTGTATAATGGAATTGAGCATAACCTGCATCCAGATGCACACCATGCCCTATTCCTTCACCCCAAAAAACTATCTGACAATCTTTATCATAAATACGCTGCAGGGCCTGATTGTTATAGATACTATTGTCTTTTTGGGTGAAAACTGCTTTCAAGGCTTCCTCAGCAGCAGCGATATTTAATGAAGTATCCGAGGGGACGTAAAACACACAGGCTTTGTGTTTATAGGCAAAATAAAGATTACGGGTCTTAGATTTCACATAGGTAAATTCAGGTTTTTCAACCGGTTTCTCTACTAGGTCAGCGGGCACATTATCCTTGCAAAAAGTATTAAGTTTTTCTTCAGAAGTAACGGTAAGTGCCGTATACCATCCCTTAGAATCAGCAAATAGAACAATATCCGTCATCAGGTAAATTCCGGGCTGTCCTGCATCTTTCACATTATGTAAAACAGGTAATTTTACTAGTGTATAATAAAAACTATCATAATACAATGGGCGACTGTCTGCCGATTTACGTGCTGCCTCATCCACACTTCTACTTTGAAAGTGATAAAACCAGGTTACATTTTTGGGCACAATAAGGGGTAAGTTGCTTCGCGAATGAAAGCCATAGGCCAAATAAACCGCTACCACAGCCGCCGTAAGCAGTACCACAATAATCAGCGTTACTACCCTGCGACGAAACCCCTTGTCCTTTTGCATTTCACTGCAAAATAAAGGTCAGAATAACGTATAAAAAAGAAAAGGCCACCAAAGGGCAGCCTTTTTGTTGATTGTTTTTATAATTAGTGTTCAGATTTCTTGCAGCGAGGCTTTGCGCAAGATTTCTTTTCACCGTTGGCAGAGGTCTCTTGACCCTTGCAACCTGCAGAAGCAGCAGCTTTATCTTTGCAGCAAGATTTCTTTTCTGTTGAAGTTGCAGTTGACGCTTCACCTGTTTTTGCTTTGCAGCAAGATTTGGTTGCAGTACCACCACAAGATTTAGCAGCACCTGCACACTGTTTCTTTTCAACGCTTTGAGCAGGCTGAGCAGAAGTGATGGCAGTACCATTTTTTTCAGCGGCAATCTGATCTTGGGTAATGGTTTCAGCAGAAGCGGCAGAAGCAGAGGTTTGAGCCTGAGCCGCAAATGCAAAACCTACGGCGCAGATGGCGAATACGAATATTTTTTTCATGGTATTAATTTTTTAAGGTTATATCTTTCAAATTTACTACAATCAGGCCAAATATGCAAGAATGGTTTCTCCACCCTTTGTTTTCTGTCCTAAATTGACATTGACTTTACAATCCACAGGCAGGTAAAGATCTATGCGGCTGCCGAATTTTATAAAGCCATATTCAGCACCCTGTTTGGCAGAATCCCCTTCTTTTGCATAACACACAATCCTTCGGGCCAATGCACCGGCAATCTGTCTGAACAAAATCTGTGTTTTGGCATTTTCAACCACCACCGATGTTCTCTCATTTTCTGTGCTGCTTTTGGGATGCCATGCCACCAGATATTTTCCGGGATAATATTTTTGATAAACAACCTTACCGGCAATCGGGTAGCGATTTACATGCACATTCAAAGGAGACATGAAAATGCTGAGTTGTTTGCGTTTCCCTTTAAAAAATTCCGGTTCTTCTACGTCTTCAATCACAACCACCTTTCCGTCGGCAGGTGCTATCACATGATTCTCATCAATTGGAGTGAAACGCGAAGGATTTCGAAAAAATTGAATTATAAGCACATAAAACACCAGCGACAACACCAATACGGTTGTGGTTATCCAGTTATCGCCAATCCATTCATGCAGGCCAAAGTTAAGCCCACCCAGTGTAAGGGCCTTTCCGTCGGCAGGTGCTATCACATGATTCTCATCAATTGGAGTGAAACGCGAAGGATTTCGAAAAAATTGAATTATAAGCACATAAAACACCAGCGACAACACCAATACGGTCGTGGTTATCCAGTTATCGCCAATCCATTCATGCAGGCCAAAGTTAAGCCCACCCAGTATAAGGGTTGAAAAAAGAATAATTTTAAATCCTTCTCTGTGAAGTGTCATTTATTCAAATTAGAAAGAACCTCTAAGTTTAAGGGTACTGGCCACTTTATCTATCGCCACAATGTATGCAGCAATACGCATATTCACCTTGTATTTTTCTGAGGCAGCATAAACGTTGTCAAAGGCCATTTTCATAACCCTGTCGGCACGGCGATGTACGCGCTCTTCTGTCCAGTAGTATCCCAGACGATTCTGTACCCATTCAAAATAACTTACGGTAACACCGCCGGCATTTGCCAAAATATCAGGCACTACCAACACACCTTTGGCGTTCAGTATAGGATCGGCATCTGCGGTAGTGGGACCATTTGCCCCTTCCACAATAAGTTTCGCTTTTATATCTGCCGCATTTTCTGCGGTAATCTGGTCTTCCATGGCGGCAGGAACCAGCACATCGCAAGGCAAAGTGAGCAATTCGGAATTGGAAACCTTGCTGCCACCGGCGTAGCCTTCAAGACTGCGGCTCGGGCTTTTTGCCACATAAGCCATCGCCTCTTCCACATCAATTCCTTCGGGATTATGATATCCGCCGCTAATGTCAGATATACCTACAATCTTCACACCCAGTTTGGATATCAGTTTGGCAGAAATACTGCCCACATTACCAAAGCCCTGCACTACGCAGGTAGCAACCGTAGGCTTTATCCCCAGTTTGGCCAATGCACTGCGTGTGCTCACCATCACACCGCGGCCGGTAGCTTCTACCCTACCCTGGCTTCCACCAAGCACCAAAGGCTTGCCGGTTACCACACCCCAGCTGTTTTGTCCCCTGATTTTGCTGAATTCATCAAGTATCCAAGCCATTTCCTGCTGGCCAGTTCCCATATCGGGTGCCGGAATGTCTTTATCTTCACCAAACACATCTTTCATGGCCAGGGTATAACCGCGGGTCAAACGCTCCAGTTCTCCTTTGCTCATGCTGCGCGGATCACATTTGATACCACCTTTCGCACCACCATAAGGAATATTTACCACTGCACATTTCCATGTCATCCATGCGGCCAGGGCTTTTACCTCATCCAGATGAACATCCATGCTGTAGCGAATACCACCTTTGCTGGGCCCAAGATGAACACTGTGCACTACACGATAGCCTTCAAATACCTGAATGGTTCCATCGTCCATGGTAGCCGGAATATTCACAATCACTGCCTTATCCGGCACTTTAAGTACACTGGCGAAATGATCGTCCAAACCCAAAATATTCACTGCCTCATTAAAACGGCTCATCATGCTCTCCAGCGGATTATACTGTGGAGCCCCTTTGCTGCTTATGTCTGTCATGCTTTATTTTTGATTGTTAGCGGCGTCAAATTTAACTACACCATACTTGTAAATGCTTGAAACAGCTCAAAATTATTCACACCATAATTCAATTGTCCAAATCTAATACCACTAATCAGTGGCTTCCTCTGCTTTTTTCAGTGCAAAAGAAAACACACTACCCGCCCCTTCTGTACTCATAACCTCAATGTACTCTCCGTGAGCATCCATAATATGTTTGCAAATACTCAGCCCCAAACCACTGCCACCACTGGCGCGGTTTCTGCTTTTATCAGCGCGGAAAAACCGTTCAAAAACCCTGGGTTTGGCTTCTTCAGAAATCCCAATTCCATTATCGGCAACCTCCACAATAATTTTTTCGCCGGTGTCGCTCAGCCTGATTTTGGTGTAACCACTTTCCTTCCCGTATCGTATGCTGTTCAAAACCAGATTTGTCAGCACCTGCCTAATACGAAATTTATCGGCATGGACCCAAAACCGACCTGCACCTGAATATTCATAAAGGGTAATTTTCTTTTCGCTGGCTTGTATTTCCAGGCTTTCAATAACTTCATCAGCCAGCAGTTTGATGTCAAAATCTTCATATTCCAGGCGAAGGAAACCGCTCTCGTATTTGGTAATGGTATCCAGATCACTCACAATCTGCACAAGACGCTGTGTGTTTTTGGAAGCCTTTTCCAGAAATAATTTTCGGGTATCAGTATCCATTTCTTCATCCTCCTGAATATTATCCAGATACCCCTGAACACTGAAAATAGGGGTTTTCAGCTCATGCGCCACATTGCCAATGTAATCGCGCCTATAGCCTTCCAACATTTTCAGATGATCCATCTCCTCCTTGCGTGCCTCAAATAGTTTTTTCAGCGCCTCTTCTACATCCTTCACCTGCGCAAAATCGCGCTGATTATGGTCTTCCTTTTCTGTAGCAATCAATTTGGATAAAGAACGCAAAATGAGACGTTCGCGGCTGCGCCACAACAAACTCACTATGGCAGCACCCAATGCGATGATGCCAACAAAAACCCAAAAAAGGTCTATGCCTGAGTGAATTTGCATTACGCAAAGATAAGATGTAAGAAAAAAAATAATCTATTTAATCCTATTTAGCCGGATAACCTGCATCATACCAGGTCTTGAACTGATCCAGTTCAGCCTGAGTCAACCCGCCGGGGGGCATAGATTTATTTACAAAAACATCCTGATATAAATGGCTGATGTGTTTTTTAATGGATGATTCATAATTGTCAGAATTATACGACCACGCACCACTTTTACTGCCACCACTGCCATGGCATGATTGGCAATTTTTATCGAACCAGGGGCGCATGGTGGAGTGCTCGAATGCCGTTCCGGATGATTTTTTACAACTATTTAACCCAATGACAACAAACGAGACCAAGGAAAGAACCATTATTATATTTTTCATTACTGCTAATATAGGGATTTTTATTGTGATTTCCAAATTTATTGGTCAGTGGACAATGAAGCTGCGCATGCTAATACCACCATATTCCACACTTTCGTAAAATGTGTTTACAGATTCTGCTTTTCCGGCAATACCAAGACTGTAAAGCATGGGAATATAATGATCGGGAGATGGCACAGACAATTGCGCCATTTTACCTGCATTCTCATACTTAACAAGTTTGCTGTAATCCCCGTTTTGCAAGGCATTCCCTACCCTAATCCCCGTTTTGCAAGGCATTCCCTACCCAACCATCAAATTCTAAGGCCCAGTCAAATGCGTTTTTATCGCCGCGTCCAAGCATAGGAATACTGGCACCAAGATTGTGAACGATGTTGCCGCTGTCGATAATCAGCACGCCCCTGTCGCGCAGTTTTGAAAGCATCCCTGCCAGCTCAAAATGATGCTGCATGGGTTTACCCAAGTCTATACTCAACTGAAATGACGGGATATTTGCCCCGGGAAAAAGATGCTTCAACACCGCCCAGGCTCCATGATCCAGACCCCAGTCTGTCGCTGTTTGTGCGCCAGGCAAAAGTTCTGCCGTTTCTTTTGCAAATTCCGGTGAACCGGCAACTGGATATTGAACCTTATACAGCTCATCGGGGAAGCCGCCAAAGTCGTAAATAATTTCGGGGTTTTGAGCCACCTGAACAAAGGTTCCTAGGGTGAGCCAATGGGCAGAAACCACAAGCGTAGCCAAAGGCATGCTTTTCTCTAAAATCATTTTACCCATTGCTTCCAGCGCCTTGGTGTATGGGTTTGTTTCTATAGCATTCATGGGACTGCCATGTCCGATGAACAAAACCGGCTGACGGGCTGTAGCCGGTGTTTCGTCAATCCATTGACGCAAAATATTCAAATCTGTTACCATAGCACCCATCGGAAGCGCACAAAGCGAATGTATAAATGCACGCCTCTTAATATTTGTTTGAACAAACTTACAAATTATTATTAGAAAATACAAACATTTTATGGGCATGAACTGTGCAAAAGTGTTTAGCGGTCAGCACAAAAGCATGAGTAAATTTGTGGTTCTTTTTTATGCGCTGGCCCGACCAAAACGACAACGACGACATTCCGCCATACCTGGAAAAACTGAACGAGCCGCAACGCCAGGCAGTAACCCATATTGACGGACCAGTTATGATTATAGCCGGTGCCGGCTCAGGGAAAACGCGTGTACTCACTTTCAGAATTGCCCATCTCCTAAACGAAGGCGCGGATCCTTTCAGCATTTTGTCGCTTACATTCACCAACAAGGCAGCCCGCGAAATGCGAAACCGCATTGAAAACCTGGTGGGGCCGGCTGCCAAAAGCCTGTGGATGGGAACTTTCCACAGCGTATTTGCCAGAATTCTCAGACAGGAAGCCGAAAAACTGGGCTATCCATCCAATTTCACCATCTACGATACCGACGACAGCAAAAGCCTCATCAAAACAATCCTGAAAGAGCTGAACCTGGATGACAAAACCTATAAACCGGGCATGGTGCTGGGGCGCATCAGTATGGCAAAAAACAACCTGATTACGGCAGCTGCCTACAGCCGCAACGAAGAGTTGAACCAACAGGATAAAAACGCCAACCGCCCCAAGTTTGGAGATATTTTCGCGGCTTACACCGAGCGTTGCTTTAGGGCAGGTGCCATGGATTTTGATGACATTCTAATAAACACCTACATACTTCTTGAAAAGCACCCGGATGTTTGCCACAAATGGCAACACCGCTTTAAATATGTGATGGTTGATGAGTACCAGGATACAAACACGGTGCAGTACATGATTACCAAGCGCATTGCGGCAGTGCACCAGAATATCTGCGTGGTGGGTGACGATGCACAAAGTATTTATGCTTTTCGGGGTGCCAACATCCAGAATATCCTCAACTTTAACCGCGATTATCCGGATGTTTTTACCGTAAAACTGGAACAGAATTACCGAAGCACGCGAAACATCGTGAATGCCGCATCCAGCGTAATAAAAAACAACAAAAAACAGCTGGAAAAAGAGGTTTGGACTGCCAATGAAACCGGCGATAAAATAAAAGTGGTACGTTCTGCCACCGATAGCGACGAAGCCCGCTTTGTAGCCCAGCAGATTATTGAACAAAAAAACCAGAAACACCTTCCAAATAAGGCTTTCGCCATTTTATACCGCACCAACAGCCAAAGTCGGAGTTTTGAAGAAGCTTTGCGCAGACAAAGCATTGATTACCGCATTTACGGCGGAACCAGCTTCTATCAGCGAAAGGAAATCAAAGACCTGCTTTCTTACCTTCGTTTAACGGTAAATCCCAACGATGAGGAGGCACTGAAACGCATCATCAATTATCCCGCCAGGGGTATTGGCGATACCACAGTAAACCGCCTGTTATTTCTGGCATCAGAGCACAAAAACGGAATCTGGGATATTGTGGCCAATGCACGCAATTATCCTGATTTAGGAACCGGCGCGCCCAGGGTGGAAAATTTCGCCATGATGATGAAGAGTTTCATGGCTATGACCACCACCCACATGTGGCCAATGCACGCAATTATCCTGATTTAGGAACCGGCGCGCCCAGGGTGGAAAATTTTGCCATGATGATGAAGAGTTTCATGGCTATGACCACCACCCACAATGCCTTTGAGCTGGCTACCCATGTGGCCAAACAAACCACCCTTCTCAAAACCCTGTATGATGATAAAACAGTTGAGGGCATCAGCCGATATGAGAACGTAACTGAATTGCTAAATGGTATACAGGAGTTTGCGGAAGACGATGAAAGCGAAAAGGAAAAAACACTGGCCAACTTTCTGGAAGAGGTTGCTCTTTACACCGATGAACAGAAAGACAAAGATCCTGACCGCGACTGCGTGAGTATGATGACCATCCACAGCAGCAAGGGTCTGGAATTTCCGCATGTATTTATTGGCGGATTGGAAGAAAACCTCTTCCCTTCTCAAATGGCATTAACATCGCGGGCTGATCTTGAGGAAGAAAGGCGTCTGTTTTATGTGGCCATAACCCGCGCTGAGAAGGCCCTTACGCTATGCTATGCCAGCAGCCGTTTCCGTTACGGAAG
>Ga0194123_10000607_pt1 | contig 65369 bp, 78 predicted proteins | sample TA2MahsurfametaG_5_FD_155479 | JGI IMG/M metagenome (GOLD analysis project Ga0194123, IMG submission 155479) | Freshwater microbial communities from Lake Tanganyika, Tanzania - TA2015023 Mahale A surface | ecosystem: Environmental > Aquatic > Freshwater > Lake | place: Tanzania: Lake Tanganyika... | reverse complement strand
GAGCGGGTTGGTCGTGACACGTTTTGTCTGCACGTGAGCCGCTCATTCACGGCCAAGCCACCCGCAGTTGGATGATTGAGAGCCGATCGCGAATCCCACCTGTTCGCATCGTAATCGCCAGTCAATCTTATCCATCTCCATACTTGTTCGTCTTCGATGAGGTCTGACCGCATGCTCAATACCCGTGTTGAAAACACTTTCACCAGCGGCCAACGGGTCACGCGCCGCCGTAGCTCGGCGGGCCCGGTTGCCCCGGTGCGGCCCCAGCGGCCCCGGGACCTGATCAATCGCCCCGTGCGGCCCACCTTCCTCACCCTGAGGGATCACGGCAAGGTGTACGTGGCCGATCTTCCCCGCCTGTCGGATGGCCAGCTGGCCCATGTCGCCAAGGAGGCACGGGAGGTGCTGGAGAGCCTGAGCCGGCGGCTGGGCGAGCTCGACGGCCAGCTCCAGCTCAATCCGATGGAGCAGGACACACGCATCCGGGCCGCCACCAAGCGCGATGTGACCGAGCGCTTCATCCGCGCCATCGAGGAAGAACAGGATCTGCGCCGCAACAACCCGATGTTGCGGGCGGCGGCGGGCGAATCGGTGGCCCGGGCCTTCCTGGAACTGGCCCGCCACCGGCTGCCGGGCGCCACCTTCGACTCCCTGCTGCAGGAAGCCCTTGCGGCCTGCGGCCCCGGCCATGCCAGCCCACCCATGCGGATCGGCGAGGAAGCGGGCGAGGGGCAGGAAGCGGAACAGACGGGGGCAACGCCGGAGCGACCAGCGGCCCTCCCCGTGGTGCTCACCCCGGCCCCGGAAGCGGCAGCGTCCTGAACCAGCTCAATCACTCTGAAAGGGGTTGGCCGGCATCCGGCGGGGCAGCGCCAGCGCCAGGCGATCCAGCTCAGCCCGCTCCTCCTCGCTGAGCCCCCAGGCCAAGGCCCCGGCAGCCACCTCGGCCTGGCGGGTGGTGCGCAGTCCGGGGATGGGCATGGCCCCATGGGCACGGCACCAGTTGAGGGCCACCGCCGCCGGGGGAGCTCCATGGGGAGCCCCGATCCTGGCCAGGGCCTCACGCAAGGGGACCAGCCCAGGCTCCAGCCGACGGAACAGCACTCCCCTCGGCCCCGGAGGCATGGAGGCGCTGGACTGCTGGGACCGGCCGAGCAGTCCAAGCGCCAGGGGGCTGTAGGCCAGCAGGGCAATCCCCAGTTCACGGCAGACCTCCAGCACCCCTCCTGGTTCAAGCGGCTGCGGTGCGAGCAGAGAAAACTGCACCTGCAGGCTGGTGATCGGCACCCCCCTGGCAGCCAGACGCCGGTGGAGAGCGCGCAGTCGCCGGGGCCCCACGTTGGAGAGGCCCAGCTCCGCCACCTCGCCGGCCAGCACCAGATCAGCCAGCCCATCCAGCAGGGGACCCTCCTGCCAAGGCGCATACCGGGCGGTGCTCCAGTGCAGCTGCACCCGCTGCAATTGCCCCTGCAGGCGATTGCGGGAGGTCTGGAAAGCCCGTGCGAACCCTCGCCGGCCCAGGCGCCAGGGGAAGGGAGCCAGCTTGGTCGCCACGGTGAGAGAGCCGCGCTGCTCCGGCGACAGGCCCGCAGCCCATTCCCCCAGCAGGGTCTCGCTGCGGCCGTTCCAGCGGCCTGTCCCATAGGAATCGGCCGTGTCGAAGAAGCACAGCCCCAGCTGGACGGCCCGTCGGAAGGTGGCCTGCAACCCAGCGTCCTGGGCGGGGTCGTACCCCCAGAGGAACTGATTGCCCCAGGCCCAGGTGCCCACGCCGATGCCGGGATCCGGGCCCCTGGCAGGCAGCAGGGAGGTGGGGAGATCAGCCATCGTGAGCTGGAACGCCAGCAGCAGCGCAGTCAATATGGGCGAGCTTCCCCAGCCATCCCAGCCCCCGGCCCCATTCCCTTCCCCGTCTGTTCCCAGCGCCAGCCCTTGCCCACGTCCCCCCGCGCCACCGGAGCCGGTGCTCTGCCAGCACTGCGGCCGCACCGCCAGCAATGGCATCAGCTGCGAGGGCTACTGCGTGGCCGACTCCGGCTACTGACCCTGGGGGGCCTCGGGATCGGGATCGGGATGGTCGCCCTGGCTGCGCGGGCTGAGGGCTACGGCCGCTGGCAGATGGAAACCCAGACCTGTGAGCTGCGGCGTCCCCCCTCGCGGCTGACCCAGCCCTGCAGCGAGCTGAGACTGGAGCAGAACCTCGAGGGGCTGCTGAGCGTGCGCTTCATCGCCGCCGGCCAGGGCGACCTGATCGCCCGCGAGCACCTGCTCTTTGCCGGGGTGCTCGATCCCGACCAACCGGCCATGCGCTGCCGCCAGGACGGGCGGTGCGAACCGCAATGGCCCACCAGCCTGGTCGTCGCGAGCGTGGCTGACGTCCGCTTCGATGATCGCGGGCTGGCCCGGGGGCTCCCCCGCACCCACCTGGCGCGGGGCCGTTGTGCCCTGAGCCGGCGCAGTGTGCGCTGTGAGGCTTCCAACCGCAGCGGCGAACAATGGTTGGCCGAAGCCGAGTTGTGAGCGGAGCCATGCACGGCGAAGCGCGCCTGCGCCACAGCCGAGAGTCCCGGAGGGAAGAGGGGAGAGAGGCGGCACCCAGATTCGAACTGGGGGTAAAGGATTTGCAATCCTCTGCCTTACCACTTGGCCATGCCGCCGGCCCGGGATGAACATCCCAGGAGCGGATCGTATCAGCCATGGTCTGCCGCCCTGCGCCGGTCAGGTGCCGGAGCTGCTGGTGCTCAGCAACGGCCACGGGGAGGATCAGATCGCCCTGCGGGTGGTGGAGGCCCTGCTGGTGCGTCAGCCTCAGCTTCACGTGGGGATCCTGCCCCTGGTGGGAGAGGGCCAGGCCTATGCCAGCGCCGAAGCGCGCGGGCAGCTGGTGCGGGTGGGCCCCCGCCAAGCGCTGCCGAGCGGCGGCTTCAGCAACCAGAGCCTGCGGGGACTGGGGCGGGACCTGGCAGCAGGCCTCATGGGGCTGAGCCTGCGGCAATGGCGGTGGGTGCGGCGCTGGGGAGCGACCGGCGCCCCCATCCTCGCCGTGGGGGATCTGCTGCCCCTGGCCTTCGCCTGGAGCAGCGGCAGCCCGTTCGCCTTCATCGGCACCCCCAAAAGCGACTACACCTGGCGCACGCCGCCGCCCGAGGGCTGGCGATCGGGCTGGAATCCGGCCGATGCCTATCACCGCTGCAAGGGCAGCGAATGGGACCCCTGGGAATGGGGCCTCATGGCCAGTCGCAGCTGCCGGTTGGTCGCCGTGCGCGATGGCCTCACCGCCCGGGGCCTGCGCCGCCATGGGCTGCGGGCACTGGCCCCGGGCAACCCAATGCTTGACGGCTTTGCCCTCCCGCCCCCGCCTATCTGGCTGGCGGGCCAGAGGCCACTCCTGCTGCTGCCGGGCAGCCGCGTTCCCGAGGCCCTCGGCAATGCCCGGCGCCTGCTGGCCGCGATCCCCCTGCTCGGCACCGACCCCCATCACAGCGGCACCACGATCACCGTGTTGCTCGCCTGTGGGCGGGAGCCGGGGCTGGCGGCGTGGGCCCACCTGCTCGAACACCAGGGCTGGCATCCAGACGGGCTGGACGGGGAGGCAGCCGCGATCGGGGCGGTGGGCAGCTGGCGGCAGGGCTGCTGCCGTGTGCTGCTCGGCCCCGGGCAGTTCAGCCGCTGGGCCGCCTGGGGGGAGGTGGGCCTGGCCACGGCGGGAACGGCCACTGAGCAACTGGTGGGGCTGGGCATCCCGGCCCTCTCCCTGCCAGGGCCTGGCCCCCAGTTCAAGGCCGGCTTCGCCTGCCGCCAGAGTCGGCTGCTCGGCGGCGCCGTGCTGCCCTGCAGGAGCCCCGCGGAGCTGGCCAGGCGGCTGTCGGCGCTGCTGCGCCAGCCGGAGCAGCGCCGGTGGCTGGGCCAGCGGGGCCGGCAGCGGATGGGCCGACCTGGAGGGAGCGCCCGCCTGGCCGCCCTGCTGGAGGAGCATCTGCTTCAGCCACCGCAGGCGCCCGCAGTGACCCAGGCGGCGTCACTGGGATGATGCCCAGATCCGCTGCTGAACTCCGGCCATGGCAGGCATCTCCGATCGGGCGTTCAATGCGGTGTGCGGCCGACTGGCAAGCCAGCTCGGGGTGAGCCTGGCCTCGGCCCGGCGCCGGGTGGAGATCCGGGCCGCGGCGGAAGGCATTCGCGACCCCGCTGGCAAGCTGGCCCTGGCGGAATCCATCCTGGCCGAGACCATCGCAAGCGGCCACGACAACCAGGCCCTGTTCTCGTCGCTGCTGGAGGCCGTGGGCAGCGACGAGAACTTCATGGTGGAGGACTGAGCCCGGCGATGCTCAGCGGTTTACGCCGCTGGAGTGTTCGAACAGCAGGTGAAAGCGCTGGCGATCGAGTTCCGCCATCACGGGCAGGCAGCTGAAACAGCGCTGGGCCAGCTCCCAGCGGTCCTCGCGCTTGAGCATCACCTCCAGGCGATCCCGCGCCGGCAGCAGGTAGCGCACATCCCCGGCCGCATAGGCCAGCTGGGCGTCGGAGAGATCCTCCACCCGGCCCCAGTCGGAACTCTGGGCCTGCTTGTCGAGCTCCACGCCCACCAGCTCCTGCACCACCTCCTTGAGGCCGTGGCGGGGGCTGTAGGTCCGGCCCAGCCGGCTGGCCACCTTGGTGCAGAAGATCGGCACCACGGTGATGCCGAGGTTCTCGGCCAGGGCCGCCACGTCGAAACGGGCGAAATGGAACACCTTCTCGATGGCGATGTTCTCCATCAGGGCCTGGAGCCGCGGCGCCGCGCTCTGCCCCCGGGCCAGGCGGATGCAGCACACGTTGTCGTGGTCGTCGCAGATCTGCACCAGACAGAGGCGATCACGGCCATGGATGAGCCCCATGGCCTCGGTGTCCACCGCCAGGGCACGGGCCCCGGCATAGAGCGCCGCCCATTCGGCATCGAGGTCACCGTCGAAGACCGCGAAGCGGGCGGGGGCGGGCAGATTGCTGGTGGGGGCAGCGGTCATCGCAGCGGTGCAGGCCGGGGGAACTCCCATCGTGACAAGCCGGCCCGCAGCTGCATCCGGGCAGAGGTCAGAATCAAGCCATGGCCCAGTCCGGTTCCACCCTGCTGCTCACCCTGCTGCTGGCGGTGGGACTGGTGTTCTTCCTGCGCGCCGCCAGCAAGGACCGCACCACCACGGTGGAGGTGCGCAGTTCCAAACCGCCCCTGGAGGTGCTCCCCGCCCTCACGGGCTGGCTCGAGGCGCGGGGCTGGCAGGCCGCCGGCGGGGATCCGGAGCGCCGCCACCTGGTCTTCCGCGCCGCCGTGGCCTCCAGCCCGGTGCTGGCGGTGCTGCTCTCCCTGCTGGGCGGTGTGGGCGCTGCCTGCCTGGGGCTGGTGCTGCGGCAACTCTGGCCCCAGCTGGGCTGGTGGCCCCTGCTCCTGGCCCTGCTCGGGCCGCTGGCGGGACTGCTCTATCGGCGGCGGGCGCAGCGGGAAGAGGCGGTGGAGTTGCGCCTGATCAGCCACGACAGCGCCACCGGCAGTGCCCTGCGCCTGCGCGCCCACCGCGATGAACTGATTGCCCTGGAGCTGGAACTGGGACCCAGGCTCGGGCTGTTCAGTGACGCCAACCTCCTCTCCTCGCCGATCTGAGCCATGGCGCAACGCCGCCACCTGCTGCTGATCGCCGCGGCCACCCTGGCTGGAGCCCTCTCCCTGGCGCCGGCCGTACCGGCCCGCAGCCCGGAACTGTCACGCGTCGATCCCCTCACCGGCCCCCGCAGCCGCCTGGAACGCGACTGGGTGGGGCAGGGGCCGCTGCCGGCCAACACCGAGATCCTGGTGATGGCCGGCCATGCCGATTCCCAGGGGATCGCCGGGGCCGGCACGGCCGGCGAAGCGGTCGACCTGCGCGGCGCAGCGCCGATGCAGGCCGGCATCCGCGACGAACTCCACTGGAATCTGCTCACCGCCCAGGCCGTGGTGGCCCTGGGCCGGCGGCGGGGGCTGGCGATCCGCTTCTACGACCCGCCGGTCCGCACGATCGCCGACGCCGATGATCCACGCACCAACTGGAGCGTGGGCAAGGCCCACGCTGGTCGTGGGGGATACGCCCTGGAGATCCACTACGACGCCTACGGCCCCGACGGCGTGGGCTCCGGTCTGATCCCCCCGCTGCACCGCCCTCCCAGCCAGCTGGATGAAAGCCTCGCGGCCGCCTTCGGCGACTATCCCCTGAACTTCCGCGGCGGCCTGGGCGCTCCCCGGCGGGGGATCGCCATCCTTGAGATCGGCAAGCTCGAAGGGTCCCTGGAATCGGCCCTACGGGACCCGCAGCGCCGCCAGCCCACGATCGAGGCCATCGCCCTGCGGGTGGTGGAGGCCCTGGAGCGGGGTCTGGACCGGGAGCGACGTTCGGCGCCAGTGGCAGCCGCGGCCCAGGCGCCGCTCAGCCCACCGCCTGATGGGGAGCGCAGCGCTCGCTGAGCGTGGTGTCGGTGAGCCAGGCCTGCGGGCGGGTGAACACGTCGGTGAGGAGAGCCTCACGGCTGCCGGCCTCGGCCTTGTAGCCATACTCCCAGCGCACCAGGGGCGGCAGCGACATCAGGATTGACTCGGTGCGGCCGTTGGTCTGCAGCCCGAAGATCGTGCCCCGGTCGAACACCAGGTTGAACTCCACGTAGCGGCCGCGGCGGTAGAGCTGGAACTCCCGCTCCCGCTCGCCATAGGGGGTGGGCTGGCGCTTCTCGGCGATCGGCACATAGCTGGGCAGGAAGGCGTTGCCGCAGGCACTGGCGAGGGCGAACAGCTGCTCCCAGCTCTGCTGGACTGGGCCGATGCGCTGGCTCTCGGCAGCCGCCGGCGCCTGGGGATCCTGGCCCTTGTAGAGCACGCCACCAGGATCCTGGTAGTCGTAGAAGATGCCGCCCACGCCGCGGGTCTCGCCGCGGTGCTTGAGGAAGAAGTATTCGTCGCACCAGGGCTTGAACACCTGGTAGTAAGCGGGATTGACGCTGTCGCAGGCTCCCTTGAGGGTGCGGTGGAAGTGCTGGGCGTCCTCCAGGAAGGGGTAGTACGGGGTGAGGTCGGCCCCGCCGCCGAACCACCACACCGGGCCCGCCTCGAAGTAGCGGTAGTTGAGGTGAACGGTGGGGATATAGGGGTTGCGGGGGTGGAGCACCATCGAGGTGCCGGTGGCGAACCAGCGATGCCCCTTGGCCTCGGGGCGCTGATTGAGGATGGAGGGAGGCAGTTCACTGCCCTCCACCTCGGAGAAGTTCACGCCGCCCTGCTCGAACACCCGGCCGGCCTTCATCACCCGCGAGCGACCGCCGCCTCCCTCAGGCCGCTCCCAGCTCTCCTCGGCGAAGCGGCCCTCACCGTCGAGCTGCTCCAGACCGGCGCAGATGGAGTCCTGCAGCCCCATGAGCAGGGCCTTGGCCCGCTGGCGGGAGTCGGTGGGCGGGGCCTCCAGAGCCATGAGCATCAACGACTGCGCCCTCAGGACGCCCGAAACCCACTCACCTTTTCAGGGCGGCGGGCCCGTGCACAAGCGATCGAGAGGCTCTGTCATGCCGACTTGCCTTGAATCACCATCCCTAGGATCGAAGGCCCTTGGACCGACCTGATGGCAACGCTGGAGCAGGCCACCGCAGCCCTGGGTGCCCTCCGTGACGCCGGCAGCGGCCGCAGCCTGCTGGACCTGGGCTGGATCGAGCAGCCGCGGTTGCAGGACGACCGCCTGATCTTCCGTCTCAGCCTTCCCTCCTTCGCCCAGAGCCAGCAAGGGCGGATTGCCGCGGAGGCCCGGGAGGCCGCGTTGGCGCTCGAGGGGATCCGTGATGTGCAGATCGAGGTGGGCCAAGCCCCTGCCCACCAGGGAGCTCCGATCGGGGCGGCGGGCCATGGTCCTGCCCCTGGCCCCGGTGGCCAGCTGCCGCCACGCCAACCGATCCTGGGTGTGAAGCAGGTGATCGCCGTGAGCAGCGGCAAAGGGGGCGTCGGCAAGAGCACCGTGGCCGTGAACCTGGCCTGTGCCCTGGCCCGCCGCGGCCTGCGGGTGGGCCTGCTCGACGCCGACATCTACGGCCCCAATGCCCCCACCATGCTCGGGGTGGCCGACCGCACCCCCCAGGTGCGGGGGGAGGGGGCCAGTCAGGTGCTCACCCCGATCGAGAGCTGCGGCATCGCCATGGTGTCGATGGGCCTGCTGATCGATGCCAATCAACCGGTGGTCTGGCGCGGCCCGATGCTCAACGGCATCATCCGCCAGTTCCTTTACCAGGTGGACTGGGGGGAACGCGACGTGCTGGTGGTGGACCTGCCCCCCGGCACCGGCGATGCCCAGCTCACCCTCGCCCAGGCCGTGCCCATGGCCGGCGTGGTGATCGTCACCACGCCTCAGCTGGTTTCGCTGGCTGACGCCCGCCGGGGCCTGGCGATGTTCCTGCAGATGGGCGTGCCGGTGCTGGGGGTGGTGGAGAACATGAGCGCCTTCATCCCCCCCGATGCGCCCGAGAAGCGCTACCCGATCTTCGGCAGCGGTGGCGGCGCCCTGCTCGCCGAGGAGGGGGGCGTACCCCTGCTGGCCCAGCTGCCCCTGGAATTGCCCGTACGGGAAGGCGGCGACAGTGGCACACCCGTGGTCCTCTCCGCTCCGGGCTCGGCCACCGCCCAGGCCTTCGCCAGCCTCGCTGAGCGGATCGCCAGCCCCAGCCCGGTTCCAGCCTGAGCCAATGCTCACCCTGCCCGGCCGCGGTCGATCGATGTTTGCCGGGAAAGCCCGCTCCCGGCGCAGCCCGCTTGCCGACGTGGACTGGGCGCTGTGGGGGATCCCCATGGCGATGGTGGCCATCTCCGGGGTGCTGATCGCCAGCACCCAGCGCCAGGCCGACTACGCCGACTGGTACCAGCAGTGGATCACGGGGCTGGTGGGCCTGGGCATCGCTCTGGCGGTGGCCCGCATGCCCCTGCAACGCCTGCAGAGCCTGCGCTGGCCGATCTACGGGCTGATCGTGGCCGGTCTGCTGGCGGTGCGGGTGGTGGGCACCAGTGCCCTGGGCGCCCAGAGCTGGATCAACATCGGTGGCTTCTACCTGCAGCCCTCGGAGTTCGCCAAGCTTGGCGTCATCCTTCTGCTGGCAGGCGTCCTCGACCGACACCCGGTGGAGCGACCGGTCGACCTGGTGCGCCCCGCGGCCCTGATCGGCCTGCCCTGGTTGCTGGTCTTCATCGAGCCTGATCTGGGCAGCTCCCTGGTCTTCGGAGCAGTGCTCCTGGTGATGCTCTACTGGGCGGGCATGCCCGGCCAGTGGGTGGTGCTCCTGCTCTCGCCGCTGGTCGCCGCGATCGCGGCCGGCACCTGGCCCTGGCTGCTGATCGGCTGGATCCCGCTGATGGGCTGGCTGGCCTGGAGCAGCCTGCCCTGGAAACGGATGGGGCTGGCCCTGGCCGTGGGCATCCAGACCCTCTTCGCCGTGGCGACGCCCTGGCTCTGGGAACACGGCCTTCGCCCCCACCAGCGGGCCCGGCTCACCCTGTTTCTCGATCCCAGCCAGGACCCCCTCGGCGGGGGGTACCACCTGCTGCAGAGCACGGTGGGGATCGGCAGTGGCCAGATCTGGGGCACCGGGCTGATGCGCGGAGCCCTCACCAAGCTCCGCTTCATCCCGGAGCAACACACCGATTTCATCTTCAGTGCCCTCGGCGAGGAGACCGGCTTCATCGGCTCGGTGCTGGTGGTGGTGGGCTTCGTGCTCCTGATCTGGCGGCTGCTCCAGATCGCGGGCCGGGCGCGGACCGATTTCGAATCCCTGGTGGTGGTGGGCATCGGCGCCATGCTGATGTTCCAGGTGGTGGTGAACATCAACATGACGATCGGACTGGGACCGATCACCGGCATCCCGCTGCCGTTCCTGAGCTACGGCCGTTCCGCCATGCTGATGAACTTCATGGCCCTCGGGCTGTGCGCGTCGGTGGCCCGCCGCGGTCACGTCGGTGGCATCGGACCCGGCGGCCGCCGGTGACCCGCCCCACGGATCTCAGCAAGGTTCGCGCCTGCCTGACGGCGGATGTCCCGGCAGGCCGCAGCGACGATGACACTGTGCGCCGCCAGTGGTGGGCCGCCCTGTCGGTGCTGCAGGAGGAGCTGCTGGTGGGGCCGGGCAGCGAACGGGGCATCTGGCTGGCGTCCCCGCTGCCCGCCCTGTACGCCCCAGCTCTGCTGAACCACCTGCAGGGCTGGGTCTGGGCACCTGAATCGGTGGAGCATCTGCTGGGCCGCCCCTCCCCCTTGCTGCCGGCCATGGCAGGCCAGCTCCCCGGTCCGGGTGCACCCTTCGAACGCCTCAGCCTGAGGGAACAGGACGGCTGCGATCCCCTGCTGCTGGTGATCACCTCTGCTGTGCAGGTCGGGCTGTGCCTCGATGGTCCAGCCGCCGGGCGCCGCCTGGTGGTGCGCTTCGAGCCGACCGTCCTCAGCCAGGCCCTGGGACTGATCCACCAGCGCCTGGCTGAGGAGGCGCCCCTGCAGGCCGAACGCCTGCGGCAGGAGCTCCAGCACCTCGGCAGCCTTCAGAGTGACCCCCAGCTGGGGCAGCGCTTCTGGCCGCTGCTGGCGGATCGGCTGGCAGCCATCGCCCCGAGCGTGACGCTGCAGCCCCAGCCACAGCGTCCCGGGGAAAGCACCTCCAGCGCGGTCAGCGGCGAACTGGCGCTGCTCGAGGCCCTCACCCATGAGGTGCGCACGCCCCTGGCCACCATCCGCATCCTGATCCGCTCTCTGCTGCGGCGCCAGGACCTGCCCGCGGTGGTGCGCCAGCGCCTGGAACAGATCGATGGTGAATGCAGTGAACAGATCGACCGCTTCGGCCTGATCTTCCTGGCTGCCGAACTGCAGCGGCAGCCTGCCGGTGGTGAAGGGGGAAACGAGGGGGGCGGCAACGGGGGCGGAGGAACCGAGCTGGCCCGCACCGACCTCAGCGTGCTGCTGCAGGAGCTGGCGGGCCTGTGGCAGCGGCAGCTGGCACGGCGTGGCCTGAACCTGGAGCTCGTGATTGCCCCTGGCCTGCCCCCCGTGCTGAGCGACCCCGCGCGTCTGGAAACGATGCTGGGCGGGCTGATGGATCGCTTCAGTCGCGGACTGGCCGCCGGCAGCACCGTGACCCTGGCCCTGCAGCCGGCCGGCTCCCGACTGAAACTGCGTCTGAGCAATGGCGACCGGGGGCAAGCCGAGACCCCCAGCCGTCCATCCACGGAGGCTCAGGCCAGTGGCGAGAGACCCACCCGGCGGGCCGTGGGGCCCGTGCTCAGCTGGAATCCCACCACCGGCAGCCTGCACCTCAGCCGCCAGGCCACCCAACAGCTGTTCCGGCGACTGGGTGGCCGTCTCACCGAGCGGGGCGGGAGCGACCTCACCGTGTTTTTCCCCACCTGCTGAACGCGACAGCCGGAATCACGACCCCGGGGGGAGGGGCATCCCGAAAGGCGGCTTTGTTGACGGGTGTGAAGACTCCCACGCCGCCCACGAAAGCGCGAAAAACACGGTGCTAGCTTCCCGCTGAACCAGTCTGCCGACTCCTGAATTAGCCATGACAGCAACGGCGCTGAGCGGTCAACTCCCCAAGTACATCGGCAGCACGGGCGGCCTGCTGAATGCCGCCGAAACCGAAGAGAAATACGCCATCACCTGGACCAGCAGCAAGGCCCAGGCCTTTGAACTGCCCACCGGCGGCGCTGCCGAGATGAACGAAGGCGAAAACATCATGTATTTCGCCCGCAAGGAGCAGTGCCTGGCCCTCGGCACCCAGCTGCGCACCAAGTTCAAGCCCCGCATCGAGGACTACAAGATCTACCGGATCTTCCCCGGGGGTGATACCGAGTTCCTGCACCCCAAAGATGGCGTGTTCCCTGAAAAGGTGAACGAAGGCCGCGCGATGGTGGGCCACAACCCCCGCCGGATCGGCGCCAACCCCAACCCTGCCAACCTCAAGTTCTCCGGCAAGAACACCTTCGACGCCTGATCAGTCACCCTGATCAACTCCCTGCTGCAACGCATCAAGATCGGCCGGGTGGGGCTTGTGCCCCCCCGGCCTTTGTGTGATCGCCACGGCTTGGCCATCGCCCTGGTGGTGCGCAACGAGGAGCGGCATATCGGCGAGTGGGCCCGCTTTCACCGGCTCGCAGGAGTCCGCCATGTGATCGCCTACGACGATGCCAGCAGCGATGGCACGGTGGCGGAGCTGCGGCGTGAGCTGTCTGCCGAACGCCTCACGGTGATCCCCTGGGGCCAGCGGCTGAGCGACCGCCAGCTGCGCCGGCCGATCCACAACCAGGTGCTGGCCTATGCCCATGCCGCCGCCAACTTCGGGGGGGCCTACCGCTGGCTGGCCTGCATCGACGCCGATGAATTCCTGGTGCCGGTGCAGGCGGCATCGGTGGATGCGGCGCTGGCCCACCTCGGGCCTGAGGTGGTGAATGTGTCCCTGCCCTGGCACATGTTCGGCCGTTGCGGCCACCAGCAGCCCCCCAGCGGCGGCGTGGTGGCCAACTACCGGCTGCGGGCGAGCGACCCGATGCAGGGCGTGAACTTCAAGTGCCTGGTGGATCCCTGCCGGCTCCGGGCGGTGCGGGTGCACAGCATGGACACCGGCCGGCCAGCCCTCACCTGGAACGACCGCGGGGAGGCCGTGCCCCTGAGGCAGCGCCGCCAGGCCAGCTTCTACGCCGCCGAGCATCTGCAGCTCAATCACTACTACACCCGCTCCAGTGAAGAACTGGAAGAGAAGATCGGCCGCGGCCCCAACCTCGACGCCAAACGGGACGCCTACCGCCGCAAGGTGATGCGCACGGTGGCCCGCATCGAGACCGCCACCCAGGAGGATCAGCGCGCCCTGCGCTTCCTGGCACGGGTGGGACAGGCCTAGCGGAGTGCCGGGCGCTCAGAAGCGATAGCCGAAGTGGTCGATTTCACGGGCGTAGAGCCGGCCCACCAGCCGCTCCAGCTCCGGGCTGTAGTAGCTGCGGTAGCCGCCGGCGGCGCCCCGCGGGCGATGCCCGCCCTTGGAGCGGGGCAGCCAGCCATCCCAGTCGATGCCCGCCTCGCGGAAAAACTGCCCCAGGCCTGGCTCGAGTTGCTCGAAGCGCACCACCGTGTCAGCCACCACCCGATCCTCGATCGTGTACATCGGCCAGTTGTCGTGGAAGGCCAGGGGCACGATGCCGCCCAGAGCATCGCCGGCGGCCAGGGCCTGCAGATAGGTGGCGAAGCTGGGCGGTCGCCGGCAGTTCTGAATGCGCCAGAAGTAGTCCGAGACGGTCTTGTCCCAGGGATTGCGCACGATCACCAGCTTGCGGAAGCGGCTCCAGGCATCGGGGAAGGCCGCAGCAACCCGGGCTGCCGGGGCGTGGGGGGGCTTGCGACCCAACAGGGGCCGGTGGGCATGGTCGACGGCCCGGGTGAGGGCACGGCGGTAGGCCCCGGGCCCCAGCAGGCGCCAGAGCGGGAGGAGATGGCGGCTCTGGCGCAGGGCCACCCGGCGCACCCGATCCGTGAGGGGAATGCCCAGGGCCATCGTCTCCGGCAGGGCACTGATCTGCAGATCCTCGGCACCGAGGCTGCGCGCCAGCGACACACACAGCGAACTGCCCGCAGCCTTGCGGGCGTGCAGCACGATCAGCTGATGGCGCTCCGAGAGGATCATCGGATCAGCGCTGGGCGCGAGGGCGGTGGTGGGCGATCCAGGCCTTGGTCGCCTCGATCCAGGCCGGCAGCCGGCGCCCGCGGCTGCGGCCGATGTCCTCAAAGTGAGCGGCCTCGAGCCGGTAGGCGGGCAGCCGCGCGATCAGGCCGGCAATCGGATCGGTGTCGATGTTGAACTCCAGCAATTGGCTGGGACGGTCGGCCATGAAGGCCCGCACCGCGGCCAGATGGTGATCCCACTCCTGGCGCCACTCTTCGCACAGCGCCCCCTGGCTGGCCAGGCCGCGCAGGCGCTGCTCCCGGGCGGCGAATTCGCCGTGACCATGGCGCAACCGGGAGCGGATCCAGTCTTCCCGGTCGCGCCAGTTCAGCAGCAGGATCGTGTCGGGGTAGTCGCGCAGGATCTCGCGGAACAGGCTGTTGCCGTCGAAGGTGCCCCGGCGGTTGCTGTCGATCAGGTCGCCATAGAAGACGAACTGCTCCACACCGCTGAACACGGGCCGACCGGCCACCTGGTTGGCCCGCATGATGCCGCCGAGCTTGCGCCTGCGGCGCCAGCGTCCGGGCAGCTTCTGGTGCACGGCCGCATGCCCGGAGCGGGCAAACAGGCGCGCCAGGCTGCGGGTGGCGCACTTGTTGAAACCGATGGCGACTACACGGGGCAGGCCGTCGGGCGACACCGTCATGGAACCTCGGGGGCGACGGGCTCGGTCGCGTGGTCGTTGGAGAAGAAGGCTAGGGGAGCCCGGAGAGGCCATCGCTAGGATCCAGCCAACCGGCGCAGGTTTCCGCCGCCCAGTCCCATGGAGCTGTCCCACCGCGGCACCCATCTCCCGCGGAGGCCGAGGTTCTGACCGGATCGCCCCCGTCCGCCTGCACCACCAGGCCCAGTTCAGGCACACCTGCGCAGTGATCGCGACCGCGATGCCCCATCTCGAGGATCAGGCCTTCCGCGACCAGGTGGCCGCCGGCCATACGTTCATCCCGCTCTGGAGGCGCTGGCCTGCCGATCTGGAGACCCCCCTCACCGCCTGGCTGAAGGTGGGAGCGCAGAGCAGCCATGGCGTGCTGCTCGAATCGGTGGAGGGAGGCGAGCGCATCGGCCGCTGGAGCTTCATCGTCGCCGACCCGCTCTGGACCCTCACCACCCGGGGCGATCAGAGCGTGCGCCACTGGCGCGATGGCCAGCAGGAGGAGCTGAGCGGCAACCCCTTTGCCCTGCTGCAGGAGTGCCTCACCCCCCTGCGGAGCGCGCCGGTGCCGGGCCTGCCGCCGGTGGGTCAGTTGTTCGGGTTCTGGGGCTACGAGCTGATCCGCTGGATCGAGCCGAGCGTGCCGGTGCATGCGGCACCGGCGGGGGCACCCCCCGATGGCTGCTGGCTGCTGGCCGACAGCCTGCTGGTGTTTGACCAGGTGAAGCGCCAGATCACGGCGGTGGCCTACGCCGACCTCAGCAACGGCGCGGATCCGGAGACGGCCTATGCCGCGGCCCAGGCGCGCATTGCCGCCCTGGAGGCCCGGATGCACGCGCCCCTGCCACCGGGCGTCACCCCCCTGCAATGGCAAGACGCCCCCACGAGCGAGATCGTGGAGCGGCTGCAGCCACTGAGCAACCGAGGCCAGGCCGACTTCGAGGCAGCGGTGGCCACGGCCCGCGAACACATCGCCGCCGGCGACGTCTTCCAGCTGGTGCTGAGCCAGCGACTGGAGAGCCACGTGCAGCGCGACCCCTTCGAGCTGTACCGCAGCCTGCGGATGGTGAACCCATCCCCCTACATGGCCTTCTTCAACTTCGGAGGCTGGTATCTGATCGGCTCGAGCCCCGAGGTGATGGTGAAGGCCGATCCGCTCGCGGACGGCACCATCAGGGCCTCCCTGCGGCCGATTGCCGGCACCCGGCCCCGCGGTGCCGACGAGGCGGAGGATCGGGCGCTGGAGGCCGATCTGCTGGCCGATCCCAAGGAGCGCGCCGAACACGTGATGCTTGTGGACCTGGGCCGCAACGACCTGGGCCGGGTGTGCCAGCCGGGCACTGTGGCCGTGAGCGACCTGATGGTGATCGAGCGTTACTCGCACGTGATGCACATCGTGAGCCAGGTGGAGGGCCGGCTGGCGCCAGGCCGCAGCGTCTGGGACCTGCTGATGGCCTCCTTCCCCGCCGGCACCGTGAGCGGTGCGCCAAAGATCCGGGCCATGCAGCTGATCCATGAGCTGGAGCCCGATGCCCGCGGGCCCTACTCGGGGGTGTATGGAGCGGTCGACCTGGCCGGGGCCCTCAACACCGCCATCACCATCCGCACGATGGTGGTGCTGCCCCACCCCGAGGGCGGCTGGCGGGTGCAGGTGCAGGCGGGTGCGGGTGTGGTGGCCGATTCGGTGCCCGAGGCCGAGCACCAGGAAACCCTCAACAAGGCCCGGGGCATGCTCAAGGCCCTGGCCTGCCTGCAGTGAGCCGTTCCGCCATGCCCCCCCAGCTCCTGAAGGGCTTCGAAGTGGAGCTGTTCACCTGCCGGCCCGACGGCACGGTGGTGGGTTGCAGTGCCGAGGTGGCGGCCGCGCTCCCGGGCTTCGTCACCGAGCCCGACCACCGCAACCTGGAATACGTCACCCCACCGGCGGCCGCCTACGACCGCCAGCTCCAGCTGCTGCTCGAGCCGCGCCAGCGGCTGCGCCCCTGGCTGGCCGAGCGGGGTCTCACCCTGTTGCCGGGCAGCACCCTGAGCACGGGCGACAGCCACCGCTTCGAGCGCTCCGACCCCCTGAACCCGTACCACGGCTACATCGAAACCACTTATGGCACCCGGGTGGTCACCGCGAGCGTGCACATCAACCTGGGCCTCACCCCCGGGAGCGGTTTCGAGGGCATGGCCATGCTCTTCGCAGGCCTGCGGCTGCTGCGCTGCGAAGCCTCCCTGCTGCTGGCCCTGAGCGCCAGCTCCCCCTTCCTCGATGGGCAGGTCTGCGGGGCCCACTCCCAGCGCTGGCTGCAGTTCCCCCTCACCCCCACCGAGGTGCCGCTGTTTGAGAGCCACCCGCACTATGTGGACTGGATGGAGCAGCAGCTGGCTGCTGGCACGATGCAGAACGTGCGCCATCTCTGGACGTCGGTGCGGCCGAACGGGGACGATCGCCCCCACGACCTCAACAGGCTGGAGATCCGCATCTGCGATCTGGTGAGCGATCCGGCCCTGCTGCTGGCGATCACCGCCTTCGCCGAGCTGCGTCTGCACCAGCTGGTGCAGGATCCGGATCACTGGGATCCGCTGCAGGCCAGTGTGCTGGGGGCCGGGCAGCTGGCGGCCCTGGCGGACCGCAATGACCAGGCCTGTGCCCGCCACAGCCTCGAGGCCAAGCTCGTGCACTGGCGCGACGGCCGCAGCCTGAGCTGCCGCACATGGCTGGAGCTGGCCCTCAGGGAGCTCGCACCCCTGGCCGAGTGCTGGGGGCTCACCACCGTGCTGGCCCCCCTGCACGAGGTGCTGCGGCACGGCAACCAGGCCATGCGCTGGCTGGAGCTGCACCAGAGCGGCCAGGCCATTGCCGCCATCGTGAGCGCCGAGGCGCAGCGCATGGCCGAGCAGGAGGTGGCGCTGGCCGCCGCAAGCGGCGACGGCCAGTCCGCTATCAGCCACACAGACGCGGGCGCAGACACTTTGGGATGATCAGCCAATCCCGCGCTGCCAGTTCACTCCCCATGCGGCAGTTCGTGCCCCCGGTCGCCGAACCCTCCCCCCGGGCCACCCGGCTGCTGGGTGAACGTCTGGAGCTGGTCGAGGAGCTGTGGCAGGCCGTGCTGAGCAGCGAATGTCCGCCGGAGCAGGCCCAGCGCCTGCTGCGCCTGAAGCAGTTGAGTGAGCCCGGCGAGCCCGATGAGACCGGAGAAGGGGCCGACAGCAGCAGCGCCATCGTGCAGTTGATCCGGGAAATGGATCTGGTGGAGGCGATTGCCGCCGCCCGCGCCTTTTCCCTCTATTTCCAGCTCGTCAACATCCTCGAGCAACACATCGAGGAAGACAGCTATCTCGACAGCCTCAAGCAGCACAGCGAACCCGAGGCCACCGACCCCTTCCTGCCCCCCCTGGCCAGCCAGACGGAACCGGCCACCTTCCGTCAGTTGTTCAAGCGCCTGCGCAGCCTCAACGTGCCGCCGGCCCAGCTCGAGACCCTGCTGCGCCACCTCGACCTGCGGCTGGTGTTCACCGCCCACCCCACCGAGATCGTGCGACACACCGTGCGCCACAAGCAGCGGCGGGTCGCCAGCCTGATTCAGAAGCTGGAGCAGGGAAGTGGCCTCAATGCGCTGGAGCGTCACAACCTCCGCCAGCAGCTCGAGGAGGAGATCCGGCTGTGGTGGCGCACCGATGAACTGCACCAGTTCAAGCCCACCGTGCTCGACGAGGTGGACTACGCCCTCCACTACTTCCAGCAGGTGCTGTTCGAGGCGATGCCGCTGCTGCGCCAGCGGATTCGCGCCGCCCTGGCCCAGAGCTATCCGGACGTGGAGCCCCCCGGCGACGCCTTCTGCACCTTCGGCTCCTGGGTGGGGTCCGACCGCGATGGCAACCCCTCGGTGACGCCGGAGATCACCTGGCGCACCGCCTGCTATCAGCGCCAGCTGATGCTCGAGCGCTACATCCGCTCGGTGGGCAATCTCCGCGATCAGCTCAGCATCTCCATGCAGTGGAGCCAGGTGAGCCCGGCCCTGCTGGAGTCGCTCGAGATGGACCGGCTGCGCTTTCCGGAGATCTACGACGAGCGGGCCGCCCGCTACCGGCTGGAGCCCTACCGCCTCAAGCTCAGCTACGTGCTGGAGCGCCTGCGGCTGACCCAGGCCCGCAACCAGGTGCTCGCCGACGCGGGGTGGGAAGCCCCCTGTGACGGCATGGCCAACGTGCCCCTCACGGGCGGCAACCTCAGTGCCAGCCCCAGTCCATCGAGCCAGGAGCTGCACTACGGCTCGGTGGATGAATTCCGCACCGATCTGGAACTGGTGCTCAACAGCCTGGAGAGCACCGGGCTGAGCTGCGAAGCGCTCCAGCACCTGATCAGCCAGGTGCAGATCTTCGCCTTCTGCCTGGCCAGCCTCGACATCCGCCAGGAGAGCACCCGCCACAGCGACGCCCTCGATGAACTGAGCCGCTATCTGCAGCTGCCCGTGCCCTACGGCGAGATGACGGAGGCCGAGCGGGTGGGCTGGCTGCTGGCCGAACTCCAGACCCGTCGCCCCCTTGCGCCGGCGGCCGCCCGCTGGAGCGAGGCCACCACCGAGACCTTCGCCGTGCTGCGCATGGTGAAGCGGCTGCAGGAGGAATTCGGCACCCGCATCTGCCACACCTATGTGATCTCCATGAGTCACACGGTGTCCGACCTGCTGGAGGTGCTGCTGCTGGCCAAGGAGGCCGGGCTGGTGGACCCGGTGGCCCAGCACGCCACCTTGCTGGTGGTCCCCCTGTTCGAGACGGTCGAAGACCTGCAGGGAGCACCGGCGGTGATGGAAGAGCTGTTCCGCCAGCCCTCCTACCGCCAGCTGCTCAGCGCCCGCGGCGGCGGCGAGCCCCTGCAGGAGGTGATGCTCGGCTACTCCGACAGCAACAAAGACTCCGGCTTCCTCTCCAGCAACTGGGAGATCCACAAGGCCCAGATCGCCCTGCAGCAGCTGGCCACGCGCCATGGGGTGGCCCTGCGCATCTTCCACGGCCGCGGGGGCTCGGTGGGCCGCGGCGGCGGACCGGCCTACCAGGCGATCCTGGCCCAGCCCAGCGGCACCCTGCAGGGCCGCATCAAGATCACCGAACAGGGGGAGGTGCTGGCCTCCAAGTACTCCCTCCCCGATCTGGCGCTCTACAACCTGGAGACCGTGAGCACGGCGGTGATCCAGAACAGCCTGGTGAGCACCCCGGTCGATGAGACGCCCAGCTGGAACGCCCTGATGGGCCGGCTGGCCGCCCGCTCCCGCGACTTCTACCGGGCCCTCGTGCACGACAACCCAGATCTGGTGCCGTTCTTTCAGCAGTGCACACCCATCGAGGAGATCAGCAAGCTGCAGATCTCCAGCAGACCGGCCCGGCGCAAGAGCGGCGCCAAGGACCTCTCCAGCCTGCGGGCCATTCCCTGGGTGTTCGGCTGGACCCAGAGCCGTTTCCTGCTGCCCAGCTGGTTTGGCGTGGGAGCCGCCCTGCAGGAAGAACTCGACCGGGATCCCGGGCAGCTGGAGCTGCTGCAGTTGCTCTATCAGCGCTGGCCCTTCTTCCGCATGCTGATCTCCAAGGTGGAGATGACCCTTTCGAAAGTGGACATCGATCTGGCCCTCCACTATGTGCAGGCACTGGGGCGCAGCGATCACAAGCAGGCCTTCGAGCGCATCTTCGGGACCATCGCCACGGAATTCGCCCTCACCCGCGACCTGGTGCTGGCGATCACCGGCCACCAGCGCCTGCTGGACAGCGATCCAGCCCTGCAGCTTTCAGTGGACCTGCGCAACCGCACGATCGTGCCCCTGGGCTTCCTGCAGGTGGCCCTGCTGCGCCGCCTCCGCGATCAGAACCGGCAGCCGCCCATGAGCGAGGCCGCCGGCACACCGGGTCACGATGGGCGCACCTACAGCCGCAGCGAGCTGCTCCGCGGGGCCCTGCTCACCATCAACGGCATCGCCGCCGGTATGCGCAACACCGGCTGATTCCCCCGCACCGGCCCCTTCCGCCACGAGGTCACCCTGGGCTCCCTGCTGCTCCCGTTCCGCAATCTCACCCCGCCGCCGCGGCTGCCGCAGGGTTACGCCCTGTTGAGCGAAGGTGTGCCCCAACCCGATGCGCTCAACCACCTGCTGGGCCAGGCGGGGGAGCAACCCCGCACCCCGGAACGCTGGCAGCGGGTGCTGGCCTGCAGCCTCTGGCACCTGCGCATCCACAGGGCCGATGGGGAACTGGTGGGTTTCGTGCGGGCCACCAGCGACCGGGCCCTGAACGCCAACCTCTGGGATCTGTGGGCCGACGACCGCGACCCGGCCCAGGGGCAGCTGATGCTGGCGCTGGTGCAGGCGGCCCTGGGACGGCTCCGCCGGGAACTGCCGGGCTGCAGCATTTCCCTCTCCGCTCCGCCAGCGGCCCAGGATGCCCTCGAGCACTGTGGCTTCGTGATCGATCCAGGCGGCATCCGGGCCATGGGCATCCGGCTCCAGGCGTCAGGGTCCTGAGCCAGACGCGGCCCCAGCAGGGCGACCAGACGCCGCGCAGGGGGCCGTCCGCACGTTCAGCCGGTACCAGACCCTGGACGTTGTGGGAGGGGAGGAAAGGGTCCTGTGGGCAGACCGCCACAGGAAGGCCGGGACACCGGGACGATGGGACCGCTCAACGAGCATGGAGGGACTCGAACCCCCGACACTCAGAACCGGAATCTGATGCTCTATCCAACTGAGCTACATGCCCACTGCTGTGGGGCCCCACCGGCCGGCATGGCACGGCATCGAGCCAGAGCCCGATGGATCTACCTTAACCGCTCGCTGCCTCAGACCCATCCGGCTGCAATGCCTCGACCTGCAGCAGTTCCGCAACCTCGAGCGGCTGGAGCTGACTCTGGAAGCCCCCCGGGTGCTGGTGGTGGGGTGCAACGGTGAGGGAAAGTCGAACCTGCTGGAGGCCGTGGAGCTGCTGGGCAGCCTGCGCTCCCATCGCACCGGCAGCGACCGGGACCTGATCCGCCATGGCCAGAGCCGGGCGGTGCTGCGGGCTCGAACCGCTGAAGGCGACGCCCTGCAACTGGAATTGCGGCGCCAGGGAGGCCGCCTGGCCAGTCGCAACGCCAAGCCCCTCGAGCGTCAGCACGACCTCCTGGGGTCCCTGCGCTGCGTGGGCTTCAGCACCCTGGATCTGGAGCTGGTGCGGGGCGAACCTGCCCTGCGGCGCCAGTGGCTCGATCGGGTGGTGCTTCAACTGGAACCGCTCTACGCCGATCTGCTCAGCCGCTATGGCCGATTGCTGCGCCAGCGCAGCCAGCTGCTGCGCCGGAGCCTGGGGGGCTCCGACCTGGATGGTCTGCTCGACAGCTTCGACATCCAGATGGCCCTGATCGGCACCCGGCTGCATCGACGACGCCATCGGGCGCTGCAGCGGCTCGCCCCCCTGGCGGGCGCCTGGCACAGCCGCCTCAGCGGCCAGCGTGAAACCCTCCAGCTGGCCTACCGCAGTGGCACCGTTCTGGAGGAGCAGGAAGCGGAGGAGCCGTGGCGGGCGGCCCTGCTCCAGCAGCTCGCCGCCCAGCGCCGCGAGGAGATGCGGCTCGGTCAGTGCAGCGTCGGCCCTCACCGTGACGAGATCGCCCTGCTGCTGGGGGGGGAACCTGCCCGTCGCTACGGATCAGCCGGCCAGCAACGCACCCTGGTGCTCGCCTTGAAGCTGGCGGAGCTGCAACTGGTGGAGCAGGTGGTGGGGCAGCCCCCCCTGCTGCTGCTGGACGACGTGCTGGCGGAACTGGACCCCCATCGTCAGCAGCTGCTGCTGGAGGCCGTGGGGGAAGGCCATCAATGTCTGGTGAGCACCACTCACCTGGGCGCCTTCACCAGGGGATGGCGGGAGCACTCCCAGGTGGTCACGATGCAGGCGGGGCGCATCTGTGGGGAGGAACCGCAGGGGTGAACGCCAGCACGTAGTGTGGGCGACCTGTTTGGGCCTCCTCGATGACCCAGAGCCTGCCCTGCCTCCACCCCAATCCGGGATGGGACGGTGCCTCCGCTGTCACCAGCGCACCCGCTGCCCCCTTGCCGCACCAGATCTCCGACACGGTGGGCAAACACTGCATCCTCGAGCTCTATCACTGCGACAGCTCCAGGCTCGACGACGAAGCTTTCCTCAGGGACACCATCACCTCCGCTGCGAAACGGGCTGGTGCCACCCTCCTCAACCTGATCACCCACCGCTTCGAGCCCCAGGGGGTGACCGGGCTGGCCCTCCTGGCCGAATCCCACATCTCCATCCACACCTGGCCGGAATCCGGCTACGCCGCCGTGGATGTGTTCACCTGTGGAGATCACACCATGCCGGAGCGCGCCTGCCAGGTGCTCGCCGCTGAACTCGGCGCCCGCGACCACAAGCTCACCAGCTTCCGCCGCGAAACCCCCTCCGCCATCGCCGAAAGCGAGCGCGAGCCCGCCGTCAGCGTCGCCTGAGGCGACCCTCAGGGCTGGAGGGCACGGTTGAGCTTCCCGCTCACCAGGCCCTCCAGGTCGAGGCTTACGGCCGTGAACCCCAGCCGGCGGAAAGCCGCCACCAGATCCTGGCGGCGATCACTGTCAGCCCATAACCCCAGGGCGTCCGCCAGTCGCGCCGCCGGCAGTTCGATGCGGGCGGTCTCCCCCTGGCTGCGCACCCGCAGCTCCTGCCAGCCCTGCTCGCGCAACCAGCCCTCCGCCGCCGCCACCCGCTGCAACCGGCTGGCCGTGATCGCCTCGCCATAGGGGAAACGGGAGGCGAGACAGGGCTGGGCCGGCTTGTCCCACCACGGCAGTCCGAGGGCCCTGGACAGCTGCCGCACCCCACTCTTGGCCAGACCCTGATCAGCCAGGGGCGAGCGCACACCCCACTCCCGTGCCGCCTGAATCCCAGGCCGGTGGTCGGAGAGATCATCGGCATTCACGCCATCAAGCACCACCGTTGCGCCGGCCGCCCGGGCGATGGGGGCCAGCAGCTGATGGAGCTCCCGCTTGCAGGCGTAGCAGCGATCGCTGGGATTGCTGGCGTAGGCGGGATCCGCCAGTTCAGCCGTGGGAATTTCCCGATGATCAATCCCCAGCCATCGGGCCTGCTGCGCCGCCTCAAGGCGCAGGTGGGGGGCCAGGGCCGGCGACACCCCGGTGATGGCCAAAGCGCTCGCACCCAGTTGCTCCACGGCGATCGCGGCCACCAGAGCGCTGTCCACTCCGCCGGAATAGGCCACGACCACCCGATCCAGGGCCGCCAGCTGGCGGCGCAGGGCTGCCAGGGCAACACTGAGATCCACCGGAAGGGATTCGAGCAGGGTGAAGGCCATGCACCGCAGCACTGCTGGGGAATCCTGGCAAGCACCAGGAGATGCTGTCGTGGCGAGCCTCGGTAGCATCCGGGAGCCTGCAGCCGTTCCATGAGCCCCAGCAGCACCCAGACGCCGCAGCGGGGCACGGGCCGGGGCATCGGCATTCGCACGGCCGCCGGCAGCGATGAACGCGCCCACGGTCAGCTGCATGTCTACGACGGCGAGGGCAAGGGGAAAAGCCAGGCCGCTCTTGGGGTCGTGCTGCGCACGATCGGCCTGGGAATCTGCGAGCAGCGACGCACTCGGGTGCTGCTGCTGCGCTTCCTGAAGGGGCCTGGTCGGGCCTACGACGAGGACGCGGCGATCGAGGCCCTGCAGCAGGGCTTCCCCCACCTGATCGACCAGGTGCGCACCGGCCGCGGTGAGTTCTTCACCGCTGACGAGGTCAGCAAGTTCGACCGTCAGGAAGCCCAGCGGGGCTGGGATATCGCCAGGGGTGCCATCGCCAGCGATCTCTATTCCGTGGTGGTGCTTGACGAGCTCAACCCGGTGCTGGATCTGGGCCTGCTCGACGTCGACGAGGTGTGCCACACCCTGGCCGCCAAACCGGCGGGGATGGAGGTGATCTGCACCGGCCGGGGCGCGCCGCGGCAACTGGTGCAGCTGGCCGACCTGCATTCCGAGATGCGGGCTCACCGCCGCGAGGGCCAGGGAGCCGAGGAGGCCATTCCCCTCGGCCTCGATGGCATTGAGATCTACACGGGCGAGGGCAAAGGCAAGAGCACCAGCGCCCTGGGCAAGGCCCTGCAGGCGATCGGCCGTGGCATCAGCCAGGACAAGAGCCACCGGGTGCTGATCCTGCAGTGGCTCAAAGGCGGCAGTGGCTACACGGAAGACGCCGCCATCGCCGCCCTGCGCGAGAGCTACCCGCACCTGGTGGATCACCTGCGTTCCGGCCGCGACGCGATCGTGTGGCGCGGCCAGCAGCAACCGATCGACTACGTGGAGGCCGAGCGTGCCTGGGAGATCGCCCGCGCCGCCATCTCCAGCGGCCTCTACAAAACGGTGATCCTCGATGAGATCAACCCCACCGTGGATCTCGAACTGCTGCCGGTGGAGCCGATCGTGCAGACCCTGCTGCGCAAACCCACCGAGACGGAAGTGATCCTCACGGGCCGCTGCAAGAACCGCCCCGCCTACTTCGACCTGGCCTCAGTGCACTCCGAAATGGTGTGCCATAAGCACTACGCGGAGCGGGGCATCGACCTCAAGCGGGGGGTGGACTACTGAGCCACACCCCCCACTGCAGGCAAGCTCAGTAGCGCTGAACGCTCGGATCGACCTCCTGGCTCCAGGCGTCGATGCCCCCGCTCACATTCACGCCCTCGATGCCGTGCCGCCCCAGGGCGATCAGCGCCTTGGCGCTGCGGCCGCCCAGCTTGCAGTGCACGTAGAGCTTTTTGCCGGCGGCCAGCTGACGCACGTCCTCGATCGCCTCACCACTCTCGATCCGATCCAGCGGCACGAGCACCGAGCCAGGAATCACGGCGATGTCGGCCTCCTGGGGGTTGCGCACATCCAGCAGCAGGATGTCCTCGATCTGACCATCGATCACGGTCTTGAGCTCGGCCACGGTGATGCTGGGCACGGCTCCCGCCTCCTCCTGCCCAGGGGCAGTACCGCCCACGCCGCAGAACTCCTGGTAGTCGATCAGCCGGTCGATCACCGGCCGCTCCGGGCTGGGCCGCAGCTTCAACTCGCGGAACTTCATGCCCAGGGCATCGAACAGCAGCAGCCGGCCGCTGAGGGTGGTGCCGATGCCGGTGATGATCTTCACGGCCTCGGTGGCCTGGATCACGCCGATGATCCCGGGCAGCACGCCCACCACACCGCCCTCGGCGCAGGAGGGCACCATGCCCGGCGGCGGCGGCTCGGGGAAGAGGTCGCGGTAGTTGGGGCTCTCGGCGTCGAGGTTGAACACCGTGGCCTGGCCCTCAAACCGGAAGATCGAGCCGTACACGTTGGGCTTGCCCAGCAGCACGCAGGCGTCGTTCACCAGGTAACGGGTGGGGAAATTGTCGGTGCCGTCGCAGACAAGGTCGTAGGGCTCGATGATCGCCAGCGCGTTCTCACTGGTGAGCGCCGTTTCGTAGAGATCCACCTGGCAGTGGGGGTTGATCTCGAGGATGCGCGCCTTGGCGGATTCGATCTTCGGCTTGCCCACCCAGCTGGTGCCGTGGATCACCTGCCGCTGCAGGTTGGAGTGATCCACCACGTCGAAATCGACGATACCGATCCGGCCCACGCCGGCGGCGGCCAGATAGAGCAGCAGCGGCGAACCCAGGCCGCCGGTGCCCACGCACAGCACCGAGGCCGCCTTCAGCCGCTTCTGTCCGTCCATGCCCACTTCCGGCAGGATCAGGTGGCGCGAGAAGCGGGCCACCTCATCGGGGCTGAGCTGAACGCCGCTGATATCGGGAGGAAGCAAGGCCGGCCGGCGCGATCAATCCACCATTCTCCATGGCAACGGCCGGGGCTGGGCCGTTCCGTCCTCCAGCCACCAGGCCGCCAGCGCACCGTTCTCCCCCTGGATCACCATCAGCGCCGGCGGCACACACAGCCGGCAATCGGCCCGGGAGGGGATGGCCGCGCTGCGGGGATGGCGATGGGCCACCCCCAGCAGATCCAGCCCCCGCCCGCGGCCCCAGCGCTGGGCCACCAACTGCTCCCGGGGGTCCACCGCAAAGCGGTGGTGCCGCTCCCCAGCCGCGGGCCACACGTTGCAACAGGGCCACAGCCGCTCCAGCGTCCAGGTGTGCTCCTGGCGGCTGCCGAGCAGCAGCGCGCATCCCTCCTGGGGGTCTGCCACCTCCAGCAACCCCCGGAGGGTGATCAGGAGGCGCTGATCAACACACAGCGCAGTTGGCGCGGAGAGGGGCACACCGATACCTTGTGAAGCGATTCCAGGCAAGCAATCCCCGCTCCATGATCGACACCACTGCGACCACAGCTGAGCAGGGCACCGCTGAGCAGGACGCTGCCACCGAGACCCAGGGCAGCCAGGCAGCCGGAGCTGGCACCGAAGGGTTGAATGCCGCCACCGAGACCCCGTTCAGCGAGCGCTACAGCGAGATCCTCGGCAAGGTGAATCAGACCCTGGACCAGGTCGACTGGCAGCAGATGGGCCGCATCGGTAAGTCCGTCGGCATCCTGGTGGCGGTGATCGTGGCCCAGATCCTGATCAAGGGCGTGCTCGACACCATCAATCTGCTGCCGATCGTGCCGGGGCTGCTGGAGCTGCTGGGCCTGGTGGTGGTGGGCCGCTGGAGCTGGGACAACCTCACCACCGGCGACAAGCGCTCGGCTGTGGTGTCGCGCCTGCAGCACCTGCGCCAGGAGTACCTGGGCTGAAGAGCTGGGGCTGCCAGCGGCCCTCCAGCAAGGGGCTCAGCCCGGTGGTCCGGCGGCCAGGAGCCCGTCGATACAAGCCTGACTCGCCTGCCAGTACGACCCGCCAAAAAGATTGGCGTGGTTAAGCAGGTGATACAGGTTGTAGAGGTCCCGCCGTTGCCGATCGCCCGCCGGCAACGGCCACTCCTGCTCATAGCCGCTGAAGAAGCTGGCCGGAAACCCTCCAAACAGGCGGGCCATCGCCAGATCCACCTCCCGGTCGGCCCAGTGGCAGGCCGGATCGAAGAGCGCCCCTTGCCCCCCGGCCACCAGCCCTGCATTGCCGCTCCAGAGGTCCCCGTGCACGAGCACGGGCTCCGCGCCGTTGCCCGCCAGCCAGGCGGGTAACTGGGCCAGCAGCCGATCCGCCTGGCGCAGGGGGCGTCCCACCCGGGCCGCCCGCTCCAACTGGGGCTGGAGGCGGGCCTCGGCAAAGAAGCGCGGCCAGTCGCTGCACCAGCGGTTCGGCTGGGGCGCGGATCCGATGTAGTTGTCCTGCGCGAAGCCGTAGCCGCGGCCGCCATTGCCCGACCGGCTGGCCCGGTGCAATTGGGCCAGCGACTGCCCGAGCGACCGCCAGCCCCCCTCCCCATCCGCCCTGGCCGCAGGGCCGAGGTCGAGCCAGGAGAGGAGCAGCAGCGCCCGTCCGTCCACCTCGACCAGCGCCAGGGGGGAGGGGATCTGGAGCTCGGGAGGGGCCCAGGCCGCAAGGGCCCGCAGCCCGTCCACCTCCGCCTCCAGCATCGGCAGGGCCGCGGCGACGTTGGTCTTCAGGAACGCAGCGCCCCCTCCGGCGAGCTGCACCTGCCAGCTCTGATGAATGCAGCCCCCGGAGACGGGCCGAAGGTGCCGCACCTCCGCGCCGAGGCTGGTGCCCAGCCAGGCCAGGACAGGGGCGGGCAGGGCAGCGACCATGGCGCACCGCGACTGGAGCCCTGCCAGCATGCCGGGATGAATGCGCCTCAACAGCCGCCCCACGGGCGGGTGGTGGTGGTGGGGGCCGGCATCGCCGGGCTCACTGCCGCCGCCCTGCTGGCTCGAGCGGGATTGGAGGTCACCCTGCTGGAGGCCCACCAGCAGAGCGGCGGCTGCGCCGGCACCTTCCGCCGCGGCCCCTACATCTTCGACGTGGGAGCCACCCAGGTGGCCGGCCTGGAACCGGGAGGTAGCCATGCACGGCTGTTTCAGCACCTGGGGATCCCCCTGCCCGCAGCCACCCCTCTCGATCCTGCCTGCGTGGTGGATCTGGGCGATGGCAGCCCGCCGGTGCACCTCTGGCGGGAGCCTGGACGCTGGCAGGAGGAGCGGCGCCGGCAGTTTCCCGGCAGCGAGCGCTTCTGGCAGCTCTGCCAGTGGTTGCACCAGGCCAACTGGGCGTTCGCCAGCCGCGATCCCGTGCTGCCGCCCCGCAACGGCTGGGACCTGGCCCAGCTGCTGGCGGCCCTGGGCCCCGCCAACCTCGCGTGCGCACCCCTGGCTGCCGCGACGGTGGCCGACCTGCAGACCCTGAGCGGTTGCGGCGGGGATCAGCGCCTGCGTCGCTTCCTCGACCTGCAGCTTCGCCTTTACTCCCAGGAGCCGGCCGACCGCACCGCCGCTCTCTACGGGGCCACGGTGCTGGCCATGGGCCAGGCGCCCCTGGGGCTCTGGCATCTGCAGGGGTCGATGCAGGAGCTGAGCCGGGCCCTGGAACAGGCCCTGAGCGCGGCAGGGGGTCGCCTGCTGCTGGGGCACCGGGTGCAGCGGCTCAGCCGGCGCGGCAGCGGCGACTGGCTGGTAGAGGGGGAGGCGCGCGGGGCGGGGACAGGCGGTTCGCAGACAGACGGGGCAGCGGGATTTCGCCTCGAGGCCCGCGACCTGGTGCTGGCCATCCCGCCCCAATCCCTGCCCGCCCTGCTGGGCGACGGCCTGCCTGCCGCCTACCGGCGGCGGTTGGAGGCCCTGCCGGATCCCTCCGGCGCCCTGGTGCTCTACGGCGCCGTGGAGCGCCACCAACTGCCGCCCGCTGTGCCCGCCCACCTGCAATTCAGCTGGGCGGATCCGGGACCGCTGTTTGTATCGATCAGTCGGGAGGGCGATGGCCGGGCCCCCGCCGGTGAGGCCACGGTGATCGCCAGCGTGTTCACCCCGGCACGGCGCTGGTTCACCCTCGACCGCCAGGCCTACGCAAGCGCCAAGGATCAGGCCCTGCAGGGGATCTTGCGGGGCCTGCAGCAACGGCTGGGCATCCCGGTCGACGGCTGGCGCCATCGGGAGCTGGCCACCCCCCGCGGGTTTGCGCGCTGGACGGGCCGCCCCTATGGATTCGTGGGGGGCCTGGGCCAGCGGCCGGGCAATTTCGGACCCTTCGGCCTGGCCAGCCGCACCCCCCTGCCGGGGCTCTGGCTCTGCGGCGATGCGATCCACCCCGGAGAGGGCACCGCGGGGGTGAGCCTCTCGGCCTGGATGGCCTGCCGGCAGCTGCTGGCCCGCCGCGGCCTGCCAGGCACCCTCGCAACCGGCTGAGCACCGAGGCCAGCGCGGGACGTTGCAGCGCTGAGGAGGGCGGCTCAGAGAAAGGCGGGGCGCAGCTGCCGGCAACGCTCCAGTTCCGCCTCCAGTGCCGGCCAGTCGGCCTGCTCCAGCAGCGCTTCAAGCTGCTCCAGCTGGCCGCGGTAGGCCCCCAGCGCTGCCTGCAGGGAGCTGCGGTTGCAACGGGCCATGAGGGTGCCGAGGGCGGGGTTTCCCCCTCCCACGCGGGTGGTGTCGGCGAAGCCGCTCGACGCCAGCGCCCGCACCAGAGCAGCCAGCTGGGGAGAGCCACAGGCCTCCGGACGCGACGCGCGGTCGGCGGTCTGGAGCAGGGCAGCACTCGCCAGCACCGGCAGATGGGAGATGAGCGCCACCGCCCGGTCGTGCTCCCCCGCCTCGCAGCACAGCCAGCGGGCCCCCACCGCCTCGGCCAGCATCTGCACCGCAGCGAGGGCCTCAGGATCTGTCCCGGGACCGGGGGTGGCCACCCAGGGACATCCTTGAAACAGATCCACCTGCCCCGCCTCCACGCCCGCCTGGGCCGTGCCCGCCATCGGGTGACTGGCCACGAAACGGGGATGCAGGGGCTCCCAGCGGTGGAGCACGGGCTGCTTCACCGAGCCCACATCTGTGACGACCGCCTGGCGGGGGAGGGCCGCCAGCAGGGCGGGATCAGGCTCCAGCAGGCGATCCAGGGGCAGTGCCAGCACCACCAGGGCGCAGTCGGCCAGCACCGCCGGATCGGTGGAGACCTCCTGAGCGAGCCCACGCTGGCGGGCTCGCTCTGCTGTCTGCGGTCGATGGACCAGGGCGCGCACAGCCACTCCCCGCCTCTGCAGGTCGAGCCCCAGCGACCCGCCGATCAGGCCCAAGCCCACCAGGCCCACCGGCGAGGCTGGCAATGGGCCGGCAGTCATGTCGGAACGGGGGGGGGAGGCAGACGCTGTCATCGCTGCTGCAGTGCGATCCACTCAGCTTCCTACGATTCGAAGCCATCGGCTGACGGCGGATGCTCGAGGCCCACGCCCACCACCAGCTCAAGGCCCTTCTGCAGGGGGAGGGCAGCGAGACCTGGCCCCATCACCTCACCCTCAGCCGGCTGGTGGCGCGCAGCCTGCGCCGTGGCGATCACACCCTTGTGCGGCTTGTGCCGGGCAGCGATCCAAGCTGGCTGATCAGCCTGCTGGTGCCCCTGGCCCTCAGTGATGCCCCCCTGGCGGTGGTGGTGAGTGGCCCACTGCGGCAGCGCCTTCTGCAGGTGGAGCTCCCCAGGCTGCTGGCTGCCGATCCCTCCCTGGCCCTGCCCTGCGTGGAGGGGGCAGACCCCGGCCGAGCCCGCGTGTGGCTGCTCAGCCACGGCGAGCTGCTGAAGGCCTGGCAGCAGGGCCGGCTAGGGGAGCGCCAACTGGTGATTCCGGAGGCCGAACTGCTTGATGGCCAGCTCCGGCAGGCGCTGGAGATCTGCCTGGAGGCGGAAGACTGGGAGCAGTTGCGCCGCGCCCATCCCAAGGCCGAGTCGAGCCTGCTGGAGCTGCATGGCCGACTCAGCCGCCGGGTGATGGCCCAACCGCGCCACCCTGACGGCCTGGTGGCCCTGGCCCCCGAGGATGAAGCCCCCCTGCGGCAACTCCTGGCGCTTCTGGATGGCCTGCCCCCGACCTGGCGTCGCTGGCTCGCCCACGGGGATCCGAGCTGGACCAGCTGGGCCCGACGCCACTCCCGCCTGATGCAGTGGAGCCTGCATCGCCAACCCCTCGACCCGGTTCAGGCCGTTGCCGGCCTGCTCGACGAGCGAGGGGCCGTGGTGCTGGGCCAACTGGGCGCTGGCACCGAACCCTCCGGACTCCTGGGCCTGGAACCGGATGTGACTGTGGACCTGGGCGATCCCCCCCTGGCCGATCCCCTCCCGCTCTATGCCCCCTGGCGCCAGCCCCTGCCCAACACCCCTTGCTATGTCGAGCACCTCCTTGAGCAGAGCCGCCGCCTCGTCCTGGGCCAGCCAGGCCTGACGGTGGTCCTGGCCGACGATGACGGCCTGCGTCGCGGGTTGGCGAGCGGCCTGGCCGCCGAATTCGGCAGCCGGGTGGTGGAGGAATGCACTGCGCCCGAGAGCAATGGGGTGCTCTGCTGCCGGTGGAGCTGGTGGCTCGAACACCAGGTGCGCCTCCCCCTGCCCAACCAGGTCGTGGTGGCGCTGCTGCCGATCGCGAGCCTGGAGGATCCGCTCACCGCCGCCCAGGTGCAGCACCTGCGGCTGCAGGGACGCGACTGGTTCCGCGAACGTCTTCTCCCGGACGGCCTCACCCGCCTGCAACTGGCCGTGGCCGGCCTCCGGCGCCAGGGCGGACGACTGGCAGTGCTGGATGGGCGGCTGCGCGGACGCAGCTGGGGGCGGCACGTGCTGCAGGCCCTGGAACCCTGGCTGGCCCTGAACCGGCTTCTCCCCCACTGAGTGGAGCCGGCTGGGCCCCCGGTGCCTGGCTCCCCACCGGCAGACCTACCCTGGCCTCTGCCACGAGCGACACCGATGGGTGAGGCCCGACGCCGCCAGATCCAGGGACTGGCCCCCCGACAACCCAAAACCGGCAAAGCGGCCGGCAACGCTGTGGACACCTCGCCCAAGCTGGCGAGCTGGCTGCCCCTCAGCCGCAACCAGGCTGATCAGTTCGTGACGATCACCACCAAGGGGGCCTGGATCGGCATCGCCGCTCTGGTGATCTTCTGGCTCACGGTGCGCTTCATCGGCCCCGCAGCTGGCTGGTGGACCCTGGCCGATGGATGAGCCGCGCCCAAAACCGTAGGGATTCCTACTCACGGAAACCTGAAGGAAACCTTATGCTTGTCTCATCCGAGAATCACGAGCCATGTTTCCCCGTCTGGCGGAGCAGTACCGCAGCGTCGTCCACGACCTGGTGCTGAGCCTGCAGGCCCTGGCCCGCAGCCTGCAAAACCGCGGGCTGGCAGCCACCTGCTACACCTGCGGCGATGGCCGCGATGGTCAAGGCGCCTCCTTTGTGGCCAACCTGGGCGCCAACCACATGGTGCGATTTCTGGTCTCCGATTTCGGGATCAGCTGGGTGGAATCCCGCGATGGCCATGAACTGGTGAAACTCGAGGGGGCCGAAGCGATTCAGGAGCTCCAGCGGGTGGCCCAGGTGCTTCAGCTCCCGGACGCCGTGGCCAGCCAGGGGCGCCTGGGCAAGGCCGCAGGCTGAGCAGGAGCCAACCCGAGGCCCCAGGTGATCCACTCAAGCCCGGATCACCTGGGCCTCGGCAACGATCAGCCGGCCGCAGCGAGGGTGTCGGCGACGGCAGCCACAGGCTCCGCGGCAGCAGCTTTCGCCGCAGCCGCCAGGGGTTTCAGGGAATTGGCAGTCACCTCCGACCCTTCCGTGAGCTTCTGACGGGTGAATTGCTCAATCTGATCGCGCTGTTGGGGGTTCTGCTCCAACCAGGCGATCGTGTTGTCACGCCCCTGGCCGATGTTGTCACCGTCGTAGCTATACCAGGCGCCCTTGCGGGTCACCACGCCAGTCTCCTCTGCCAGATCCAACAGGCAGCCCAGGGTGCTGATGCCGCGACCGAAGAGGATGTCGAACTCGGCGATCCGGAATGGGGGTGCGACCTTGTTCTTGGCCACCTTCACCTTGGCCCGGATCCCATATTCCTCAGTGCCGCGCTTAAGCGTCTGAATTCGACGGATATCGAGACGCACCGAGGCATAAAACTTCAGCGCGTTACCACCCGTTGTGGTTTCGGGGTTTCCGTAGGTGACACCGATCTTCTGACGCAACTGGTTGAGGAAGATCACCGTGCATCCTGATTTGCCGATGTTGCCGGTGATCTTGCGCATGGCCTGGCTCATCAGGCGCGCCTGGCTACCCACCGCCAGATCACCCATCTCCCCCTCAATTTCAGCCCGCGGAGTCAGGGCAGCCACCGAGTCGACCACAACGATGTCGACGGCGGCGGAGCGCACCAGCTGGTCCACGATCTCCAGAGCCATCTCGCCGGTATCGGGCTGCGAGACCAGGAGGTTCTCGATGTCCACTCCCAGGGCCGCGGCATAGACCGGATCCAGGGCATGCTCAGCATCGACGAAGGCCGCCACGCCTCCACGCCGCTGCACTTCGGCAATGGCATGGAGGGTGAGGGTGGTCTTACCGGAACTCTCCGGGCCGTACACCTCCACCACCCGTCCCTTGGGATAGCCGCCGCCGAGGGCCAGATCAAGGGTGAGCGCTCCGGTGGAAATGGTCTCGACCCGCATGCGCGAGGCGTCCCCGAGGCGCATGATCGAGCCCTTGCCGAAGTTCCGCTCGATCTGGTTGAGCACGAGCCCCAGGGCCTTATCGCGCTCAGCCGCGGCCCTGGCGTCGGCCGCCGTCGACGCAACGGAACGCGGCTCGGCAGTGCGGGGCTCGGCGGAGCGGGAATCAGCGGCCTTCGGGTCAGCAGGCATGGATCAGAAATGCGATGGAACAGGCCGTGGCGCCATCCTTACGGAATTTGCACCTGGATCAGGCCCCGCAGGGCCCAGATCGCCAGGGGGCATGTGCGGCCTCCAGGGAACAAGTGCCACCGGGAGGCACAGGCGTCTCAGTCACGCCCAGGAGCCGGATCAGGGCCGCACACGACTTCGCGCTTAGTACAAGTGTATCCTAGCGAATCAGGGCCATTGCGCCAGGGGGGCCTGGAACGCCTCGGGCTCCAGCCAGTGGATGCCGGCCGGCAGGTCGAGGCGATCGGCCGGCGCCAGATAGCCCCAGCTCACGAGAAAACAGCGCACGGCCTCCAGCTCGCCCTGACGGCGCACCTGCTCGAGCGTGGGGCGACGATCCTCCAGAAACCAGAGGGGCCGCGGCTGCTCACGCAGCAACTGCGCCAGCACCTGGGGCTTGCTGCCGTGCTCATGGCCGTACACCGCCCAGTGCTCCAGGGCAGCAGCCAAGAGGATCTCGCGGGCGAAGGCCCCTCCCTTGGTGGTGAGCACGGCCCAGCTCGCCCCCTCCTCCGCCAGACGCCGCAGACGCTCCAGCACCCCGGGGTAGAAGCGATGGCGCCCGAGCCAGCCCTGGCGGTCCGCGGCGATCGCATCGGCGCGCACCTGCTCAAGGGCCTGCTGCAGGCGCTCCTCCGTCCAGCCCCAGCGCTCGCGCACCGCGCCGAGAGCCGTGCCGTAGTCCGCCAGGAGGGCCGGAAAGGCAAGGCTTGGCCGGGCAAGCTCCGCCGCCATCAGCACCATCTCCCAGCCCTTGTGCATCAGGGGGCGGAGCTGGACAAAGCCCTGGGGCGCCTCCTCCGGCAGCACCAGGGAGGGGTCGAGGGCCAGGGCGGCGCGGCGCGCCGACCACCAGTACTCCGGCATGCCGTCGATCAGCACACCATCGAAGTCGCAGACCAGGAGGGGAGCGGCGGCCATTGGTAGGGGAGCAGGCTGCTCACCAGGACACAGGGGAAGACGCCAAGCCCTGGGAAATCAGAAGGAAAAAACTGGGCCGCTAGGATTCGAACCTAGGAATGGCGGGACCAAAACCCGCTGCCTTACCGCTTGGCGACGGCCCAATGCTCCGGAAAACCGCTGAATGTCAGCTACCGGACTGCGCACCAGCGACGCCGAAGCGCTTCCGGTGTCCTGTTAGTTACCCATAGCGGCGGGCCCTTCGTCAACTTGTGGGGGTGAGGCCCGCTGCGGCCCTCCCCTCAGGCCGGGAACACCCGCAAACGCCGCTGGTCGCCGTGGCCGAACTCCGCAGAGCGCAGGCGGTAGCGCTCGGCCAGTTCCGCCTGTTGCAGACGCACCGCGGCGCTGCGGGGCAGCAGTTCAACCGGCTGTCCCTGGGCCAGCACCACCCGTTCCACCGCCAGCCGGCACTCCTCGAGAGCGGCCAGGGCGTCATCGCCATCCGCTCGGGCGTCAGCCAGCTCCAGTGCGGGCCGATGGCGCTGGACCAGGCGCTCCAGAGCCCGCTGGAGCTGGGGAGGCCCCGCACTCTTGATCACCAGGATCGGCAGGCCGAGCTCCTGGGCCTGCCGGCGCATGTGGGGATCCCGGCCGAGCTGCTGGCGCACGCTGAGCACCACATCGGCCAGCTCCACACTGCCCACCACCTGCACGGGCAGCTGACGGGCCCGCACCACCTGCTCGAGGGCGCCGCGGCTGATGCCGACGCTATACACCCGCAGGGGGGCGGGCGGCTCGGTCAGCTGGCCGATGGTCGCAGGGGGAGGAGTGCTGGCAGGCAGTGAGGCGGAGCCCGCTGCAGGCGGTGGGGCGGAGCCTGGTGCCGGCAGCGGACGGGGGACCTGCCGTCGCAGGCCTGCGGCAGGAGGAACGAGGGGCATCACGGAGACACGGCTGTCCTCCAGGCGCACCTGCCCATCGGCCGTGAGCTCGCGCACCTGGGGGCGCGCCTGCTGTCCGCGCAACAGGGCATCGACAGTGGCGGCCACATCGGCGTGCACCAGCCAGCGACTGCGGCTGTGCATCTCCACCGCCAGCGGGAAAGTGGGTTCAGCCGCGCGCTCCAGCACCGTTTTCTGGGTGCGGCGGCGGCGGGCCTCCTCATCCCCCAGGGTCACCGACTGAATCCCTCCCACCAGATCGGAGAGGGTGGGGTTCTTGATCAGGTTGGCCAGAGCATTGCCGTGGGCGGTGGCCACGAGCATCACCCCCCGCTCGGCGATGGTGCGGGCCGCCTGGGCCTCCAGCTCGGTGCCGATTTCATCGATCACGATGACCTCGGGCATGTGGTTCTCCACCGCCTCGATCATCACCTGATGCTGCAATTCGGGGCGCGCCACCTGCATGCGCCGGGCCCGGCCGATGGCCGGATGGGGGATGTCGCCGTCACCGGCGATCTCATTGCTGGTGTCGATCACCACCACACGCTTGGCCAGGTCGTCGGCCAGCACCCGGGCGATCTCGCGCAGGGCCGTGGTCTTGCCCACGCCCGGGCGGCCCATCAGCAGCAGCGACGCGCCGGAATCCAACAGGTCGCGCACCATGGCCACCGTGCCGAACACGGCCCTGCCCACCCGACAGGTCAGCCCCACGATGTCGCCACGCCGGTTGCGGATCGCGCTGATGCGATGCAGGGTGCGCTCAATCCCGGCGCGGTTATCGCCCCCGAAATCGCCCAGTTGCTGCACCACAGCGGCCAGATCGGCCCGCTCCACGGGCACCTGTCCCAGATTCACGGCCCGGCCCGGGTAGCGCGCCTCGGGTACCCGCCCGAGATCCAGCACCACCTCGAGCAACGATTCCCGCACGGGGTCGGCGACAAGGGTCTGGGCCACGGCGGCAGGCAGCACCGCCAGCAGGCGATCAAGGTCATCGGTGACCCGCTGGGGAGGGGAGGTCTGCAGCTCGGGGCTGGACACCGAAGGCGGCGGTCGGACGATCAGGACCGTTCTAGCCAGGGCGCCACCAGGTTCCTGGCCAGGGCCAGGGCCTCCGGCCACAGATCCTGGGCCTCGAGCAGGCGCTGGCCCCTGGCCTGGGCCTCGCGCAACAGGGGCTGGAGCTGACGGCGCGCCACACCGCCGAAAGCCACCCCAGCGCAGGCACGCTCCAACTGGGGAGACCGGCGCAGTTGGGAGAGGCTGCGGCCATTGGTGCCCCCGGCCAGCTGCAGAGGGCCCGGCGGCATCCCGTGGCGGCGGTGTGACAAGAGGGTCACTGCCGCCCGGGCCGTGCCGTCTCCCACATCGCCGCTCATCGGCCGGCCATCCAGTTGCCACAAGGGGCGATGACCGCACCGCCGCAGAGCAGCGAAGCGCTGCCACAGTTCGGCCAGCGACACCTCGGCTCCCGCACTCACCGCGAGTCGGCGCAGGCGGAGCCCGCTGGCCGCGACCTGCGCGAGGCGCTCCGCAAAGGCCAGCTGGCGGCCGGGCTGGGTGTGCAGTTCCAGGGCATCCGGCTGGAGCGCCTGCAGCAACGGGGCAACAGCGTCAGCGTCCAGCACCTGGTCGCGCTCCTCAATCAGGCCCAGGGGGCAGGCGGGCAGACAGCGACCGCAGCCATAACAGCGCTCAGGCAGCACCCCGGGGCGGCCCGTGGCGGACAGCCCGATCGCAAGAGCCGGACACACCCGCTCACAGGGCCGGGGACAGGTGGGCGGACAGCGCTCCGGTGCGAACCAGGCCTTGCGGAAATGGGGATCCTGTCCATCGCTGAGGCTCACCATCAGCCAGGGGCGACGGGCTCCCCGCGCCTGGGCCCAGTCCATGCCCCGGCGTGCCGCGGCCACCACTGCCGGGTCAGCCGCCACGTCCAGACAGTGCACACCGGCCAGGGCATACAGGCCCGCCAGATCCTCGATGGCGGCCAGGTCCTGGTTGCTGGCCCCGGCGATCCACTTCACCCAGCGCCCCGCGCGCAGGGCCGCCTCCGCAGGATCGCCCGTCACGGCAGAGGACGGGGCGAAGCGGTTGTCTCTCCGGCCGCCAGGGCAGGAAAGCGCAGGCTCAGGGCCGCTCCACCCAGGGCCGAGCGAGCCACAGTCAGGCTCCCGGCGTGGTTCTCCACAGTGGTGCGAACCACGAACAGACCGATGCCCATGCCCCCATCCTTGGTGCTCACCAGGGGCACCTCCTCCAGGGTGGAGGGGGGCAGTCCGGGGCCGTTGTCGGCCACCTGCAGCTCCACCATTCCCCGCGCCCGCCGCAGCGCGATCCGGATGCGGGGATCGGGCACCGCGGCATCCAGCAGGGCCTCGATCGCATTGCGCAGCAAATTGGCAACGGCGATCTGCAACTGGGCTCCATCACCGGCGATCCAGGTGCCCTGGCCCAGCCCCTCGCACTCCGGAGTGATGCCGGACTGATCGAGGGCACGCTGCAGGAACAGGAGGCTGCTTTCGACCACCTGGGTCAGGTCGACGGGATGGTGGGGCGTCTGCACGTTGCGGAGCAGCGAGCGCATCTTTTCGGTGGTGAGCTGCAACTGGTGGGCCTGCTCCAGCTGGGTCTCCAACAGGTGGCGGAGGGCTGGGGGCCTGGGCTCAGGGGCCTGATCGAAAGCAGAGAGGGCCAGACGGGCCCCGATCAGCAAGGTGCTCAGCGGCTGCTGGATCTCATGGGCCATCGCGGCTGCCGTGAGGCTGGAGCGGAGCTTGCGCTCCAGCTCCTGGCGTTGGCGGACACGGAGCTGGCGCTCACGGCGCCTGGCGAGGGCGAGCTCCAGCTGGGCGCGCCGACGCTCACTCACGTCCAGGAACGCCGCAACCAGCAGATCGTCGAGCACCACCGCGCTGATCAGGACGTGGCGGCGACGCCCGTCCTGGGAGGTCACCCGGTACAGCCGCGGGGGCATGCGGCCATCGGTGGCCATCGCCGCCGCCAGGTCCCGTTGCCAGCGCTGGCGGTAGTACTGGCGCCGGAGCGGATGGGGGTAGGCCTGGGCAAACCAGTCCTCCACCGCTGGCAGCATGTCGAGGCTGTAGCCGAAGGTCTCGCTGAAACAGCGATTGAAAAACAGCCCCGGCTGCGGCCCCTGCAGTCGGTTCAGGCCCACGGGAATCGGCAGGTTCTCGAGAATCCGCATCAGATTCCCCTCGCTCTCCTGCAGACGTTGCTGGGCCAGCACCCGATCGGTCACATCGGAGATCACGCCCTCCCAGACGGTGCTGCCATCAGCCAGATCCCGGGGGACCGACTCCGCCAGAATCCAGCGCACCTGGCCATCGACCAGCAGGCGCGTCTCCCCGCGGAAGGGCAGCTTGTGGGCAAACACATGGGCATTGAGAGCGACCCAGGCGTCGTAGTCGTCGGGGTGCACACAGGCGAAGGCCAACATCGGATCGGAGGCGGCCGCCTCCCGCTCCAGCCCACAGATCTCCAGAAACCGTTCGCTCATGAACGAGAAGCTGGCCAGCGGGCACTCGGGCTGTTTCACCATGGTGTAAGTGCCCACCGGAATCGCCTCGGTGATCGCCAGGGCGGTGTCGGCCAAGCTGCGGCGAGCGATCTGGAGCTCCGCTTCCATGCGGCGCTGCTCGGTCACGTCGACGAGGCTCACGAGCAGCATGTCTTCGAGCACGATGGCGCCGATGAGCACATTCAGCCGATCGCCGGCCTTGTTCACCACCTGGAAGGCCATCGACTCCACCGTGCCCGCCCGGTCCCGGGCCCGATCCACGGCAGCCATCCAGGTGGCCATGGCGGCCCGGCGGTCCTCTGGATCCGGATAGGCGAGCTCAGCCCACGCCGCCAGCGTGGGCAAATCGTTGAGGGTATAGCCGAAGGTGGCGACGAAGCGGGCGTTGACGAACAGCAGCCGCGGCTCCGGATCCAGGCTGTTGCCCGCGATGGCCACCGGCAGGTTGTCGAGAATGCGGCTGAGTTCCTGTTGGCGCCGCTGCAACTGCAGTTCCTGCTGCTTCAGGTCGGAAATGTCCACCATGACCCCCTCCCAGAGGAGACCGCCATCAGCCAGGGGTGAGGGGCAGGACTCGATGCGAACCCAGCGCACCTGGCCGCGCACAAGCAGACGCCCCTCCCAGCGGAACACCTGAGCGGCAGCCACCCGTTGGTCATTGAGGTGGATGAAGGCATCCCGGTCGTCCGGGTGCACGGCCGCGAAGGCCAGGGAAGGATCTGCCAGCAAGGCGTCGCGTTCAAGCTCGAGCATCGCCAGCCAGCACCGGCTGGCGAACAGGAAAGCGGGCGTCCCATCCACCCCTGTCTGCATCACGTAGATGCCAACAGGAATGCTTTCACTGAGCTCAGCCCAGCGTGAAGCGCGCTCCGGAGAGGTGGCCGGTCGCCAGCTCGCCGCTGCCAGCGGCGCCTCGCTCACACCAGCTCAGCCAGGGGCTGCCAGCGCAGGGCCCGGGAACCACCCATCTCCACCACGAGCTTCAGCCGCGGCTCCCGCTGGCTCAAGGCCACCAGCGAAGAGAGCTCGGCGGAGGACAGCACCTGGCCTTCCAGCAACCAGAGCACCACCGGCCCCGCGCCATCGAGCAGGGCGCCCAGCATCGGCATCACCCGCTGCACCTCACCCACGGCCGCTCCGCGGCCCACACTCTGGTGGCCGAGATGGGGGGGGCGCACCCCGTGCAACTGCAGGAGATAGGCCTCCGGGTCTCCCAATCCCCGCGCTGAGGTCATCTGCGCCCGGTAGCCGGCCGCCCGCAGACGCCGGAGCAGCCGGGTTTCAGCACCGCCCTCCAGAGGGGAATAGAGAGCCAGGGCCCCAGATCGCTCCAGCTCCTGGCGGAATCCGCGACCGGAGAGCAGCAGAGGCATGGGGCCGGAAACAACTCGAACAAGTCTGACAGGAGGAAAAACCACAGAACGGCAAGAACAACCCTGAGGTCGGATCACAGGGGAGCGCGAGGGCCATGCGCTATGGTCATTGGCTGTGCTTCGAACCTGCGCCCGTCCGCTAGCCGGGCCTCCAGGTCTTTGCACCAGGTCGCCAGTGGTGGCGGCCTCGCCCTGGTCTCTGGAAACTGACTGAACGCGCCGCCCCGGTGGTCCGGTTCAGCCAAGTCCCGAGCCGACGCTGATCAGAACCTGATCCGTCCCGCTAGCTCCTCGGACTTTTTCATCCCTGGACAGCAGCGGCGTTGCCTACCGGCACCGCTGCGGCCCCCGCGGCCGGGCACGACGTTCAGTTCCCCTTTCAGCTCCGCCGGACCAACTCCGGCACCCGGACATGTCCGGTTGTCCAGCTGGCGCCTATTCCCCTCCTATGTCCATCGGCATTCTTGGGAAGAAACTGGGCATGTCCCAGTTCTTCGACGACGAGGGCAGGTCCATCCCGGTCACCCTGATCGAGGCGGGCCCCTGCCGCATCACCCAACTCAAATCCAGCAGCACCGACGGGTACACCGCCGTGCAGCTCGGTTTCGGCGAGATCCGCGAGAAACTGGTCAACAAGCCGGCCCAGGGCCACCTGGCCAAGTCTGGCGACGAGGTCCTGCGCCATCTCAAGGAATACCGGGTCGACAGCCTCGACGGGCTCGAGCTGGGTGGCTCCGTCACCGTCGCCGCCTTTGAGGCCGGCCAGAAGGTCGATGTGAGTGGCGACACGATGGGCCGCGGCTTCGCGGGCTATCAGAAGCGCCATGGCTTCAGCCGCGGCCCCATGACCCACGGCTCGAAGAACCACCGGGAGCCCGGCTCCACCGGCGCCGGCACAACCCCTGGTCGCGTGTACCCGGGCAAGCGCATGGCTGGCCGCTACGGCGGCAAGCAGACCACCACCCGTGGCCTCGTGATCCTGAAAGTGGATGTGGAGCGCAACCTGCTGGTGGTGAAGGGTTCGGTGCCCGGCAAGCCCGGCGCCCTGCTCAACATCCGCCCGGCGAACCGGGTGGGCGCCAAGGCAGCCAACTGAGGAGGAGCGAAACAATGGCTGATTGTGTTGTTCGCGACTGGCAGGGCAAGGAGGCCGGCAAGGCCAGCCTTGACCTGAAGGTCGCCAAGGAGAGCTCCGCCACCGACCTGGTGCATCGCGCCGTGGTGCGGCAGCTGGCCCACGCCCGTCAGGGCACCGCCAGCACCCTCACCCGTGCCGAAGTGGCCGGTGGTGGCCGCAAGCCCTACAAGCAGAAGGGCACCGGCCGCGCCCGTCAGGGTTCGATCCGCACCCCCCTGCGTCCCGGCGGTGGCGTGGTGTTCGGGCCCAAGCCGCGCATCTACAACCTGGCGATGAACCGCAAGGAGCGTCGCCTGGCCCTGCGCACCGCCCTGATGAGCCGGGTGAACGATCTGGTGGTGGTGAAGGATTTCGGTGCCGGCCTGGCTGCTCCGAAGACCAGCGAGATCCTGGCTGGCCTGGCCCGCCTCGGCATCGAAGGTGGAGCCAAGGTGCTGGTGGTGCTGGATGCCCCCAGCGAGGTGGTGCGCAAATCGGTGCGCAACCTCGAAAAAGTGAAACTGATCGCCGCCGATCAGCTCAACGTGTTCGACCTGCTCCACGCCAACAAGTTGGTGGTCGGCGAGGCGGCACTCGCGAAGATTCAGGAGGTCTACGGCGATGGCTGAACGTTTTGAAGGGCGGCTCGCGGATGTGATCCGCCGGCCGCTGATCACCGAGAAGGCCACCCGTGCCCTCGAGCTGAACCAGTACACCTTCGAGGTGGATCACCGGGCTGCCAAGCCCGACATCAAGGCGGCCGTGGAGTCGCTGTTCGATGTGAAGGTGATCGGCGTCAGCACCATGAACCCGCCGCGCCGCACCCGCCGCGTCGGCCGCTTCGCCGGCAAGCGCGCCCAGGTGAAGAAAGCCGTGGTGCGCCTGGCCGAAGGCAGCGCCATCCAGCTGTTCCCTGAGTCCTGAGGGGTTAACGACACATGGCAATCCGTAACTACCGCCCCACAACCCCCGGCACCCGCACCCGCGTCGCCAGCGACTTTGCTGAAGTCACCGGCCGCGGGCGCGAGCGGGGCCTGGTGGTGGCCAAACACCGGCGCAAGGGCCGCAACAACCGCGGCGTGATCACCTGCCGTCACCGCGGCGGTGGCCACAAGCGCCTCTATCGCATCGTGGATTTCCGCCGTGACAAGCACGGCGTGGTGGCCAAGGTGGCCGCCATCCACTACGACCCCCATCGCAACGCCCGGCTGGCGCTGCTCTTCTACGCCGATGGCGAGAAGCGCTACATCCTGGCTCCGGGCGGCATCGAAATCGGCCAGACCGTGGTATCGGGTCCCGATGCTCCGATCGAGACCGGCAACGCTCTGCCCCTCTCGGCCATTCCCCTCGGCTCCAGCGTTCACAACGTGGAGCTGTATGCCGGTCGTGGCGGCCAGATGGTGCGCACCGCCGGTGCCAGCGCCCAGGTGATGGCCAAGGAGGGTGACTACGTTGCCCTCAAGCTGCCCTCCACCGAGGTGCGCCTGGTGCGCCGTGAGTGCTACGCCACCCTGGGCGAAGTGGGCAACTCCGAGGTGCGGAACACCAGCCTCGGCAAGGCCGGCCGCAAGCGTTGGCTGGGTCGTAGGCCCGAGGTGCGGGGTTCGGTGATGAACCCCTGCGATCACCCCCACGGTGGTGGTGAGGGCCGCGCCCCGATCGGCCGCTCCGGCCCTGTCACCCCCTGGGGCAAGCCAGCCCTTGGCCTCAAGACCCGCAAGCGGAACAAGCCCAGCAATCGGTTTGTGCTCCGGAAACGTCGCCGCACCTCCAAGCGGAGCCGTGGCGGACGCGATTCCTGATGAACCACACCGCTTTGCTCGCCGTTTAAACCGCTATGGGACGCTCACTCAAAAAAGGTCCGTTCGTTGCCGACAGCCTGCTGCGCAAGGTTGAAAAGCAGAACGCCGCCGACGACAAATCCGTGATCAAGACCTGGTCACGGGCTTCCACCATCCTGCCGATGATGATCGGCCACACGATTGCTGTGCACAACGGCAAATCGCATGTGCCTGTGTATGTCACCGAACAGATGGTGGGCCACAAGCTGGGGGAATTCGCCCCCACGCGCACCTTCAAGGGCCACATCAAGGACAAAAAAGGAGGCCGCTGAACCATGGCTAACACCCCTGCCAATCAGGCTCAGGCCCATGGCCGCTACATCCGCGGTTCGGCCTCCAAGGTGCGCCGGGTGCTCGATCAGATCCGGGGGCGCAGCTACCGCGATGCCCTGATCATGCTCGAGTTCATGCCCTACCGGGCTACCGGGCCGATCACCAAGGTGCTGCGCAGCGCCGTGGCGAATGCTGAGCACAACCTCGGCCTCGATCCGGCCACCCTGGTGATCAGCCAGGCCTCGGCCGACATGGGCCCGGTGATGAAGCGCTACCGCCCCCGCGCCCAGGGTCGCGCCTACGCGATCCAGAAAAAGACCTGCCACATCAGCATTGCTGTGGCTCCTGCCGCCTGACCCCCGAGGACACCGCCCGATGGGACACAAGATCCATCCAACCGGCCTGCGCCTGGGGATCACCCAGGAGCACCGCTCCCGCTGGTATGCCCCCAGCAAGACCTATCCGACCCTCCTTCAGGAGGACGACCGGATCCGCAAGTTCATCCACAAGAAATACGGCGCCGCCGGCATTTCGGACGTGCTGATCGCCCGCAAGGCTGACCAGCTCGAGGTGGAACTCAAGACCGCGCGCCCCGGCGTGCTGGTCGGCCGCCAGGGCAGCGGCATCGAGGAGCTCCGCTCCGGAATCCAGAAGACCGTGGGTGATGCCAGCCGCCAGGTACGCATCAACGTGGTCGAAGTGGAGCGCGTCGACGCCGACGCGTACCTGCTTGCCGAATACATCGCCCAGCAGCTGGAGAAGCGCGTGGCCTTCCGCCGCGTGATCCGCATGGCCGTGCAGCGGGCCCAGCGGGCCGGCGTGCTCGGCCTGAAGATCCAGGTGAGCGGCCGCCTCAACGGCGCCGAGATCGCCCGCACCGAGTGGACCCGCGAAGGCCGTGTGCCCCTGCACACCCTGCGTGCGGACATCGATTACGCCACCAAGCTGGCCAGCACCACCTACGGCGTGCTGGGCATCAAGGTGTGGGTGTTCAAGGGCGAGGTGTTGCCTGGCCAGAAAGAGCAGGCCCCCGTGGGCGCTGCCCCCCGCCGCCGGACCAGCCGGCAGCCCCAACAGTTCGAAGACCGCTCCAACCAGGAGTGATCAGGAGGCCTGAACCATGCTGAGTCCAAGACGCGTCAAATTCCGCAAACAGCAACGCGGCCGCATGCGCGGCGTTGCCACCCGGGGCAACACGATTGCCTTCGGTGAGTTTGCCCTGCAAGCCCAGGAGTGCGGGTGGATCACCTCCCGCCAGATTGAGGCCAGCCGCCGGGCCATGACCCGCTACGTGAAGCGGGGCGGCAAGATCTGGATCCGGATCTTCCCCGACAAACCCGTCACCATGCGCCCCGCCGAAACCCGGATGGGTTCCGGTAAGGGCAACCCGGAATTCTGGGTGGCCGTGATCAAGCCCGGTCGCATCCTGTTCGAGATGGGGGGTGCCGACATCACCCCCGAGATCGCCAAGGAGGCCATGCGCCTGGCCCAATACAAGCTGCCCGTGAAGACCAAGTTCCTGTCCCTGGCGGATCAGGACGCTGACCAGGCCGACCAGGCCACCACCGTGGAGTCCTGACCATGGCCCGTCCCTCCATCGCCGATGTGCGCGCGCTCGCCGACAGCGCGCTGAGCGAACAGATCGACGCCACCCGCCGTGAGCTGTTCCAACTGCGTTTCCAACAGGCCACCCGTCGCCTGGAAACCACCCACCAGTTCAAGGCAGCCCGCATCAAGCTGGCTCACCTGCTCACCGTGCAGAACGAGCGCCAACGCTCCGGCGGCACGGCGGCCGTTTCGGCCTAATCCAGCCTCCTGATTCCCCGCATTTCCCATGGCAACCAAGGAACGGGTCGGCACCGTCGTCAGCGACAAGATGGACAAAACGGTGGTGGTGGCGGTTGAAAACCGCTTCCCTCACCCCATCTATCAAAAGACGGTGAGCCGCACCAAGCGCTACAAGGCGCACGACGAGACCAACAGCTGCAAGGTGGGCGACCAGGTTCGCATCACCGAAACCCGCCCACTCAGCCGCACCAAGCGCTGGACCGTGGCCGAGGTGCTTTCCACCTCCGCCTCCAACTGAGGAGGACTGACCGATGATTCAACAGGAAACCTTCCTCAACGTCGCTGACAACAGCGGCGCCAAGCGCATCCAGTGCATCCGGGTGCTGGGCACCAACCGTCGCTATGCCCACGTTGGCGATGTGATCGTGGCCGCCGTCAAGGACGCCATGCCCAACATGGGTGTGAAGAAGTCGGATGTGGTCAAGGCCGTGGTGGTGCGCACCAAGGCCACCCTGCGCCGTGACACCGGCAACTCGATCCGCTTCGACGACAACGCAGCGGTGATCCTGGGCAACGACAACAACCCCAAGGGCACCCGCGTCTTCGGGCCCGTCGCCCGTGAGCTGCGCGAGCGCAACTTCACCAAGATCGTGTCCCTCGCCCCGGAGGTGATCTGAGATGGCCACCGCAACCCCCAAGGCCAAAACGCCCGTGCGCACCAAGATGCGCATCAAGAAGGGCGACACCGTGCAGGTGATCGCCGGCAAGGACAAGGGCAAAACCGGTGAGGTGCTGCGCACCCTGCCCACCGAGAACCGCGTGATCGTGCAGGGCATCAACCTGCGCACCCGCCACGTCAAGCCCACCCAGGAAGGCGAGACCGGCCGGATCGTCACCGAGGAAGCTTCCGTGCATGCCTCCAACGTGATGCTCTATTCCACCGACAAAAAGGTGGCCAGCCGCGTCGAAATCGTCGTCGACAAGGACGGCACCAAGAAGCGTCGCCTCAAGAAGACCGGAGAAGTCCTGGATTGAGCGGGCCCATCGCCCTCGATCCTGTCCTGATTCCCCCTCCACGGCTCCTGTCCCTGTCCGCCTTCTGACCCAGCCCAGAAGCGCACCCCCCTTCCCCCGTCATGTCACTGAAACAGCGCTATCGGGAGACGATTCAACCCAAGCTCCTCAAGGATCTGAATCTCTCCAACGTCCACGAAGTCCCCAAGGTGGTGAAGATCACCGTGAACCGGGGCCTCGGTGAGGCAGCCCAGAACGCCAAGGCCCTGGAGGCCTCGATCGAGGAACTGGCGACCATCACCGGCCAGAAGGTGGTGGTGACCCGTGCCAAGAAGGCCATCGCCGGCTTCAAGATCCGCCAGGGCATGCCGATCGGCGTGGCCGTCACCCTGCGGGGTGAGCGCATGTATGCCTTCCTGGAGCGCCTGATCCACCTGGCGCTGCCCCGCATCCGCGACTTCCGCGGTGTGAGCCCGAAGAGCTTTGACGGCCGGGGGAACTACACCCTGGGGATCCGTGAGCAGATCATCTTCCCCGAGATCTCCTTCGACAAGATCGACGCGATCCGTGGCATGGACGTGACGATCGTGACCACTGCCCGTAACGACGAAGAGGGCCGGGCCCTCCTCCGCGAGATGGGAATGCCGTTCCGCAGCAACTGAGCCCTCTTCGGACCCGACCATGGCCAACCACGACCCTATTTCCGACATGCTCACCCGCATTCGCAATGCGAGTGAGAAGCGTCACGAAACCACCCGCATCCCCGCCTCGCGGCTGGTGCGCAACATTGCCAACGTCCTCCAGCAGGAAGGCTTCATCGCTGGCATCAGCGAAGAGGGCGAGGGCGTGAGCAAGGAGCTGGTGCTTGAGCTGAAGTACAGCGGCAAGCATCGCCAGCCCACCATCCGCTCCGTGCAGCGCGTCAGCAAGCCCGGCCTGCGCATCTACAAGAACAACCGTCAGCTCCCCAAGGTGCTGGGCGGTCTCGGTGTGGCCATCATCTCCACCTCCAAGGGAGTGATGAGTGACCGCGACGCCCGCAAGCAGGGCGTGGGCGGCGAAGTGCTCTGCTACGTCTACTGATCAGGGGGAACCATCCATGTCTCGTATCGGTAAAGCTCCCATCCCCGTTCCCGGCGGCGTCACGGTGACCCTCAGCGGTCTCGACGTCACCGTGAAGGGTCCCAAGGGCGAACTCAGCCGCACCCTCCCGGAAGGGGTGGCCATTACCCAGGAGGGCAACACCCTGGTGGTCTCACCCGCCAGCGACAGCCGTCGCTCCCGCGAGCGCCACGGCCTCTGCCGCACCCTCGTGGCCAACATGGTCGAGGGCGTGAGTCAGGGCTACACCCGCAAGCTGGAGATCGTCGGCGTGGGCTACCGCGCCGCCGTGCAGGGCAAGAAGCTGGTGGTCAGCGCCGGCTACAGCCACCAGGTGGAGATGGTGCCGCCCGAGGGTGTCACCTTCGCCGTCGACGGCAACACCACCGTGCTGATCTCCGGGGCCAACAAGGAGCTGGTGGGCAACGAGGCCGCCAAGGTCCGCGCCATCCGTCCGCCCGAGCCGTACAAGGGCAAGGGCATCAAATACGAAGGTGAGCGCATCCTTCGCAAGGCCGGTAAGACCGGCAAGAAATGAGGTCTGCCCGCGCGCCGTTACCCTGACTCCCCATGTCTTCCCTTTCTCGCAAGCAGCAGACCCAAAAGCGCCATCGCCGTCTGCGCCGCCATCTCAATGGCACCGCCGAGCGTCCGCGCCTGGCGGTCTTCCGCTCCAACAATCACATCTACGCCCAGGTCATCGACGACGCGGCCCAGAGCACGCTGTGCTCGGCCTCAACCGTCGACAAGGAGCTCCGCTCCAGCGTGTCGACCGGTGGCACCTGCGATGCTTCCGTCGCAGTCGGCCAGTTGGTCGCCAAGCGTGCCCTCGCCAAGGGCATCTCCCAGGTGGTCTTCGATCGCGGCGGCAACCTGTACCACGGCCGGGTCAAGGCCCTGGCTGACGCCGCCCGGGAAGCGGGCCTTCAGTTCTGATCCCTGCTCTCACCATGACCGAAACCAACGACCAGATTCAGTCCACCGACATTCCCGGCGCTGCCGATGTGCCCGCCGCCGCTGAGGGGCAGGAGCGCCGGGGCGGCCGGGGCGAAGGCCGGGGCGACCGCCGCGGCGGTGGCCGGGGCCGCGACAACCGTCGGGGCCAGGAGCGCGATTCCGAATGGCAGGAGCGGGTGGTTCAGATCCGCCGCGTCTCCAAGACCGTGAAGGGCGGTAAGAAAATGAGCTTCCGGGCCATCGTTGTCGTCGGCAACGAGAAAGGCCAGGTGGGCGTGGGCGTCGGCAAAGCCGGCGATGTGATCGGCGCCGTTCGCAAGGGCGTGGCCGATGGCAAGAAGCACCTGGTGAAGGTGCCCCTCACCCGCCATTCTTCGATCCCCACCCTCAGCAATGGCCGCGACGGTGCCGCCAGCGTGCTGATCCGCCCCGCAGCCCCGGGTACCGGTGTGATCGCGGGTGGTTCGATCCGCACGGTGCTGGAACTGGCTGGCATCAAGAACGTTCTCGCCAAGCGCCTCGGGTCCAAGACCCCGCTCAACAACGCCCGCGCCGCCATGGAGGCCCTGGCCGCCCTCCGCACCCACAAGGAGACCGCCAAGGAGCGGGGCATCTCCCTCGAGCAGATCTACTCCTGAGGCCTCGCCATGACGATCAATCTTCAGTCCCTCAAAGCCAATCCCGGCGCCCGCCGCCGCAAGCTGCGCAAGGGCCGGGGCATCGCCGCCGGCCAGGGTGCCAGCTGCGGCTTCGGGATGCGCGGTCAGAAGTCGCGTTCGGGTCGCCCCACCCGTCCCGGCTTCGAGGGGGGCCAGATGCCCCTCTACCGGCGCATCCCCAAGCTCAAGCACTTTGAGCTGGTGAACCGCAAGGAGTTCACGGTGATCAACGTGGCCAAGCTGGCCGACTGCAAGGCGGGCAGCACCGTTTCGCTCGACAGCCTGGTCAAGGACGGCATCGTCACCAGTCCGAAGCACCCCCTCAAGGTGCTCGGCAACGGCGAACTCAGCGTCAAGCTCACGGTTCAGGCCGCTGCCTTCACCGCCAGCGCCCGCGCCAAGATCGAAGCCGCCGGCGGCACCTGCGAGATCATCTGATCCCGCGGTCAGTGCCGACCTAGGGTCTGAGCCGTTCGCCTGGCAATCCCGGCGAACGGCTTTTTGCATGCAGGCCCTCGAGGGCCTGCCGACGCCGCCCGTTCCACCCTGTCCATCCCAACCAGCCACCCATGCTTGTCAGTCGGGGACGCAATCCCAGCGCCGGCGAGATCGTCAGCCAGCTGATTCAGTCGAAAAGCCTGCGCGACCGGGTGCTCACCACCCTCGGCCTGCTGCTGCTGGTGCGCCTGGGCATCTACATCCCCGTACCCGGGATTGATCGGGTGGCCTTTCAGGATTTCCTGGCCCGCGGCGGCCAGCTGATCGGCTTCCTTGACATCTTCACCGGCGGCGGTCTCTCCACCCTGGGGGTCTTCGCCCTCGGGATCCTGCCGTTCATCAACGCCTCGATCATCATCCAGCTGCTCACGGCAGCCCTGCCCCAGCTCGAGGACCTCCAGAAGAACGAAGGGGAAGCCGGTCGCCGCAAGCTTGCCCAGCTCACCCGTTATGTGGCCCTGGGCTGGGGAATCCTGCAGAGCACGGTGTTTGCCCTGATCCTGCGGCAGTACGCCACCCAGGGGCTGGCGGAGCCGGTGTTCGTGATTCAGACGGCCCTGGCCCTGGTCACGGGCTCCATGGTGGTGATGTGGATCAGTGAGGTGATCACCGAGCGCGGCATCGGCCAGGGCGCCTCCCTGGTGATCTTCGTGAACATCGTCGCCACCCTGCCCAAGGCCCTCGGCTCCACCATCGAACTGGCCCAGAGCGGCGACCGGGCCACCGTGGGCGGGATCGTGGTGCTCGTGCTGGTGTTCCTGGTCACGATCGTGGGCATCATCTTCGTGCAGGAGGGCAGCCGCCGCATCCCCATCGTGAGCGCCAAGCGCCAGGTGGGGGGCGCCGGGGTGCTGGCGGCGCGCCAGAGCTACCTGCCGCTCAAGCTCAATGCCGGCGGCGTGATGCCGATCATCTTCGCCTCGGCCGTGGTGTTCCTGCCGCTCACGATCGCCAACCTCACCCGCTCCCCCTGGCTGATCCAGTTGGCGGGCTACCTCAACCCCAACAGCAGCACCCCCTGGCTCTATGCCCTGGTGTTCTTCGCGCTGATCGTCGGCTTCTCCTTCTTCTACGCCTCCCTCACGGTCAACCCGGTGGACGTGGCCAGCAACCTCAAGCGCGGGGGCGTGGCCATCCCCGGCGTGCGGCCGGGCTCGGCAACAGCCACCTATCTCGGTGGCGTGCAGAACCGGCTCACCCTGCTCGGCGCCCTCTTCCTGGGGGCCGTGGCCATCATTCCGTCTGCCGTGGAGGGCGCCACCCAGGTGCGCACCTTCCAGGGTCTGGGAGCCACCTCCCTGTTGATCCTGGTGGGCGTCGCCATCGACACCGCCAAACAGGTGCAGACCTACGTTATTTCCCAGCGCTACGAGGGGATGGTGCGCCAGTAGGCGCGTCTTTGCTCCAGTCCCCTGCCCCGGCCCGTCTGCCGCTCGCCCCCCCACTGTCCTTCCGCTACCCCCTGCCATGACGTCGCGCCTCCTCTTCCTTGGCCCCCCCGGTGCGGGCAAGGGCACCCAGGCCCAGCAGCTGGCGGCGGCCCGCGGGCTCCTGCACCTCTCCACCGGCGATCTGCTGCGGGCCGAGGTGGCAGCCGGCACGGCCCTCGGCCTTGAGGCCGAGGCCGTGATGGCCCGGGGCGAACTGGTGAGCGACAGCCTCGTGCTGGCGATCGTGCGCAGCCGCCTCGAGCAGCAGGCCGCAGTCGGTGCTGGTGGCTGGCTGCTGGATGGCTTCCCCCGCAACGTGGCCCAGGCCGATGCCCTGAAGACGCTGCTCGACGACCTGGGGCAGCAGATCGAACTGGTTGTGCTGATGGAACTCGATGACGGCGTGCTGCTGCAGCGGCTGCTCAGCCGGGGCCGGACCGACGACAACGAGGCCGTGATCCGCCATCGCCTGGAGGTCTACCGGGAGCAGACCGCACCGCTGATCCGCTACTACCGCGAGGCGGGCCTGCTGCAGGCCGTGGAGGCGGACGGCACGGTGGAGGAAATTGCCGGCCGGATCACCGCCCTGCTCGACTGACTCCGCCAAGGGGGCATTGCCCCCTGTGATAGGTTGGCGGTTTGCAAATTCGGAGAGCACAACGCCCATGAAGGTGCGTGCCTCAGTTAAGAAAATGTGCGACAAGTGCCGGGTGATCCGCCGCCACGGCCGGGTGATGGTCATCTGCACCAACCCCAAGCACAAGCAGCGACAGGGCTGATCGCCCCACCCTACGGCCGCGCCGCTGCGGCCTTCCCGCCCCCTTGGGGGCTTCCCTGACCCCTGAATCGTTTCCCACGTGGCTCGGATTGCCGGCGTCGATATCCCTCGCGACAAGCGGGTTGAGATCGCCCTTACCTACGTGTATGGCATCGGTCTGACCCGTGCCCAGAAGATCCTCGCCAAGACCGGTGTCAGTCCCGACACCCGCGTCAAGGATCTCAGTGATGCCGATGTGCAGAAGCTGCGCGGCGCTGCTGAGGGCTACACCCTCGAAGGCGACCTGCGTCGCCAGGAGGGCATGGCCCTCAAGCGCCTCCAGGACATCGGCTGCCTGCGCGGTCGCCGCCATCGCATGGGCCTCCCCGTGCGCGGCCAGCGAACCCGCACCAATGCGCGCACCCGCCGCGGCGCCCGCAAGACCGTGGCCGGCAAGAAGAAGTGAGTCTCGCGTTCGCGAGCGTCTCTGCCTGTCCAGCCGGCCGCAGCGCCGGATTGCCTCCACCCGTTCTGCCGCTCCTCCGCCGCCCCATTTCGGTTCGGCACCTGGGGGCGTCACCAGAACGTCCATCAGCCTCCCGATCACCTCGCCTGCATCAGCAGGCCTAAACCCATGGCCAAGCCCGCCAAGAAATCCGGCCCCAAGAAGGCCAAACGCAACGTGCCCAACGGCGTTGCCCACATTCAGAGCACGTTCAACAACACGATCGTTTCCATCACCGACACCGCCGGTGAGGTGATCTCCTGGAGCTCGGCTGGCGCCAGCGGCTTCAAGGGAGCCCGCAAGGGGACCCCCTTCGCAGCCCAGACCGCAGCAGAAGCGGCGGCCCGCCGCGCCCTTGAGCAGGGCATGCGCCAGATCGAAGTGTTGGTGCGTGGCCCCGGTTCCGGTCGTGAAACGGCGATCCGTGCCCTGCAGGTGGCCGGCCTGGAAATCACCCTGATCCGCGACGTCACTCCGCTGCCGCACAACGGCTGCCGCCGTCCCAAGCGCCGTCGCGTCTGATCCCTCGTTCCCGCCCCTGCGGGCAACCCGCCATTTTTCCGAGCCTTCAGACCGTGCTGCACTACCAAATTGATCGCATCGAGCACCAGGTCGCTGAGGACCGGTCCCAGACCGGCGTGTTCCTGATCGGCCCGCTCGATCGCGGTCAGGCCACCACCCTCGGCAACGCCCTGCGTCGGGTGTTGATCGGCGCCCTCGAGGGCAGTGCCATCACTGCCGTGCGCATCGCCGGCGTCAACCACGAATACGCCACCGTGCCCGGTGTGCGTGAAGACGTCCTCGACATCCTGCTCAACTGCAAGCAGGTGGCCGTGAGCAGCCGCAGCCGCGAGCTGGAGATCGGACGCCTTGTGGTGAACGGACCGGCCAGCGTCACCGCGGCCGACCTCCAGTTCTCCTCCCAGGTGCAGGTGATCGACCCCGATCGCCTGATCGCCACCGTGGCCGATGGCCACAGCCTGGAGCTGGAAGTGCACGTGGAGCGCGGCGTGGGCTACCGCCCCGTCGACCGCCACACCGAAGACACCAGTGCCATCGATCTCCTGCAGATCGATGCGGTCTTCAAGCCCGTGAAGCGGGTGAACTACAGCGTGGATGAGACCGCTGTGGGTGAGGGTGGCTCGGCCCGCGAGCGCCTCCGCCTCGAAATCGAGACCAACGGCAGCATCACCCCTGATGACGCCATGGCCCAGGCGGCCAACCAGCTGATCGCCCTGTTCCAGCCCCTCGCCAGCCTCACCGCTGCCGAGGAGCCCGGCCATGAGCCCGAGCCCTCCGCTGAGGCCCAGATTCCCGTGGAGGAACTGAACCTCTCCGTGCGTGCCTACAACTGCCTGAAGCGCGCCCAGGTCAACTCCGTGAGTGACCTGATGGGTTTCAGCTACGAAGATCTGCTGGAGATCAAGAACTTCGGCTCCAAGTCAGCCGATGAGGTGATCGAAGCGCTCGAGCGCATCGGCATCACCCTGCCCCAGAGCCGCACCAGCGCCTGATCGGCGGCCCTTACCCCTCCCCGTCGTTCACACCAGGAGCACCAGACCATGCGCCACCAATGTCGAGTCCCCCAACTGGGACGCCCCGCTGACCAACGCAAGGCCATGCTGCGTGGCCTCACCACCCAGCTGATCCGCGAAGGTCGCGTCACCACCACCAAGGCCCGCGCCAAAGCGCTGCGCGACGAGGCCGAACGGATGATCAGCCTGGCCAAGGAGGGCAGCCTGGCCGCCCGCCGCCGCGCCATCGGCTACATCTACGACAAGCAGCTCGTGCACGCCCTGTTCGACAAGGCGCAGGAGCGCTACGGCGACCGGAATGGCGGCTACACCCGCATCATCCGCACCGTGCCCCGCCGCGGTGACAACGCTGAAATGGCCATCATCGAGCTGGTGTGAGCCAGAGGCCGGGCGGCCCAGCCGCCTCTCCCCCTCTGCAGAGCCGCGGCGGTTCCCACCGTCGCGGCTTTGTTGTGAGGAGCCTGCGGATCCCTCCCTCCAGCCACGGTCAGGCAAGCCATACCAGGGAAGGGCATGACTGAGCACCCCCTCCAACGCATCGCGCTCTGCCTGCAGTACGACGGCAGCGCCTTCCACGGCTGGCAGCGCCAACGCAATGCCACGAGCGTGCAGGCCATCCTGGAGCAGGCGATCCAGGCCCTCGATCCGCAAGGGCCTGGCACGGTCATGGCCGCCGGGCGCACCGACACCGGTGTGCATGCCGCTGGTCAGGTGGTGCATTTCGACTGCGCGGGCCCGATTCCGCCAGGGCGCTGGCCAAAGGCCCTCAATGGCCGGCTGCCGCCAACGCTGCGCGTGGTGGCCGCCGCAGCCGTGCCCAGCCAGTGGCACGCCTGCTTTTCGGCGACCTACCGGCGCTACCGCTACACGCTCTACAACGGGCGGCGTCCGAACCTGTTCCTGGCCCCCTGGAGCTGGCACCGCTACCAGGTGCACCTCGACGAGACGCTGATGCGACGGGCTCTGGAGGCGATGCTGGGCGAACACGATTTCGCGGCCTTCCAGCGGGCCGGCAGCCGGCGAAGCCATTCCCGCACGCACCTCCAAGCGGTGACGGTGGAGCGCACCGGGGATCTGCTGCAGGTGGAGCTGCAGGCGAGCGGCTTCCTCTACGGCATGGTGCGGCTGGTGATGGGCCAACTGGTGGCCGTTGCCGAGGAGCGACTGAGCCTGGATGCCTTTGAAGCGCGCTGGCGCCAGCGCCAGCGGTCGGCCATCCGCGAGGCAGCCCCGCCCCAGGGGCTGTGCCTGCTGCGGGTGGGCTACCCCTCACCGGTGTTTCCGGATGCCGCCTGGTATGATTGCCAACCGCGGTTTCAGCTGGGTTTTTCCGATCCGCCAGAGCCTCCCGGTTCCCAAAGGGTCCCGGTTTCTTCAGGCGATCACCAGGACCATTCCCAAGCTGGCCCATCCGACGATCCGCAGGGCCCCACCCGGCCAAGCGGTAGGGTCGATTGATCGTGATCGCTGCCGATGCTCCGCCACCGGTGCCCATCGATCCCGCGACCACCAGCCCAGCCCCCTACGGCCTGCCGGTGCCTGACCAGGCGATATGAACAAGACTTCCCTGCCCTCCACCGATTCTCTCGACCGCCAGTGGTATCTGGTGGACGCTGAGAACCAGACCCTCGGCCGCCTGGCCAGCGAGGTGGCATCCGTGCTGCGTGGCAAGAACAAGCCCAGCTACACGCCGCACCTCGACACCGGCGACTTCGTCATCGTGATCAACGCTGACAAGATCCGGGTCAGCGGCAACAAGCCCACCCAGAAGATCTATCGGCGGCACTCCGGTCGTCCTGGTGGCATGAAGACCGAGACCTTCGCCCACCTGCAGGCCCGGATCCCCGAGCGCATCGTGGAGAAGGCCGTGAAGGGCATGCTTCCCCACAACGCCCTGGGCCGCCAGCTCTTCCGCAAGCTGAAGGTCTACAAGGGCGCTGAGCATCCCCACGCCGCCCAACAACCCCAGGTTCTCGCCCTCGATCCCGCCGCTGCTGCCCAATGAGCTCCACCAAAGTCGTCTACTGGGGTACTGGTCGCCGCAAGACCGCCGTTGCCCGCGTGCGCCTCGTTCCCGGGACCGGCACGGTCACCATCAACGGCCGCCCCGGTGACAACTACCTCAACTACAACCCCGTCTACCTGGCGGCGGTGAAGGCTCCCCTGAACACCCTGGGGCTGGCCACCGAGTATGACCTGCTCGTGAATGTGCGCGGCGGCGGCCTCACCGGCCAGGCTGACGCCATCAAGCAGGGTGCAGCCCGGGCCCTGTGCGAACTCTCGGGCGACAACCGCAAGCCCCTGAAGACCGAGGGCCACCTCAGTCGGGATCCCCGCGCCAAGGAGCGCCGGAAGTACGGCCTCAAGAAAGCCCGTAAGGCTCCCCAGTTCTCCAAGCGCTGATTGCGCTGCTGCCCCTTCAGCCCCATCCAGCCATGCCCAAGGCCGAAATCCACCCCACCTGGTACGCCGATGCCAAGGTGATCTGCAACGGAGAGGTGGTGATGACCACCGGCTCCACCCATCCCGAACTCCACGTCGACGTGTGGAGTGGCAACCACCCCTTCTACACCGGTACCCAGAAGATCCTCGACACCGAGGGCCGGGTGGATCGCTTCATGCGCAAGTACGGCATGGCTGGTGCCTCAAGCGCCAGCAAGGACGACGCCAAGAGCTGATCACCACTCTCCCTGGAATCGCCAGGGCAACTCCCAAGGAGCCGGGTGCTGCTCAGCATCCGGCTTTTCTGTGTGCCAGCATCCAGCCGATGGATCCCTCCCTGTTGCACGAGCGGCTTGAGACCGCCCGCCGCACCTTCGCAAGCCTGGAGAGGCAGCTGGCCGATCCGGACGTCACCGCCGACCCGGCCCGGCTCCAGTCGATCGCCCGCGAACGGTCGCGGCTGGAGCCCCTTGTGCACGACCACGCGCGGCTGTGCAAGCTGCAGCAGGAGCAGCGGGAGGCCAGGGAGTTGCTGCGCGACCACCGCGGCGATGGCGCCATGGAGGAGCTCGCCAATGAAGAGCTCAACCGCCTCGGGCAGGACATCGCCAGCCTCGAACACAGCCTCACCCTCGCCCTGCTGCCCCGCGACCCCCGCGATGAGCGCAGCGTGATGCTGGAGATCCGGGCCGGTGCCGGGGGGGATGAGGCGGCCATCTGGGCCGGTGATCTGGCCCGCATGTACGAGCGCTACGCCCAGAGCCAGGGCTGGCGGGTGGAACCGGTGAGCGCCTCTGAGGCCGAGCTGGGGGGCTACAAGGAACTGATCCTGGCCATCCGGGGTGAGGGGGTGTTCAGCCAGCTGAAATTCGAGGCGGGGGTGCATCGGGTGCAGCGGGTGCCGGCCACCGAATCCCAGGGCCGGGTGCACACCTCCACCGCCACCGTGGCGGTGATGCCGGAGGCCGATCCCGTGGAGGTGCAGATCGATCCGGGCGATCTGGAGATCAGCACGGCCCGCTCCGGCGGCGCCGGCGGCCAGAACGTGAACAAGGTGGAGACAGCAGTCGACCTGCTGCACAAGCCCACCGGCATCCGCGTGTTCTGCACCCAGGAGCGCTCCCAGCTCCAGAACCGCGAACGGGCGATGGAGATCCTGCGCGCAAAGCTCTACGAGCGGGAGCTGGCGGCGGCCAACGCCCAGGAGCGCTCCGCCCGCCTGGCCCAGGTGGGCACCGGCGATCGCAGCGAAAAGATCCGCACCTACAACGTCAAAGACAACCGGGCCACGGATCACCGTCTGGGCCGCAACTTCAGCCTCGATCCCGTCCTCAATGGGGAACTGGGGGACCTGGTGGCTGCCTGCATCGCCGCCGAGCAGAACCACCAGCTGGAAGAGATGGCAGCCCAGGGGCAGAGCTGAGCACGGCTGGGCCTAACCCAAGGAACCCACCGCCCATCAGGCGATGAGCCGGTCCTCCTGCTCCCGACCCCCTTCCGGGTCGAGGCCGATCACATATTTGGCCCATTCGTGGTGCCGGCCCGTGCGAATCAGCCTAGTCGCCTCAAATCCAGGGCCGCTCAAGGGGCGATGGGGAGGTCGCAGCAGGGCCATGCCTGCCTCCCGAGGCGTGCGGTTGCCCTTGCGCACATTGCAGCTGAGACAGGCTGTGGTCACGTTCTCCCAGGTGTCACCGCCGCCCCGGCTGCGGGGGAGCACGTGATCGATGGAGAGCCGCTCGTTGGCGCTCCCGCAGTATTGGCAGCGATGCCCATCGCGCTGAAACAGGTTGCGGCGGGTGAGGGGCAGGGGGCGGTAGGGCACCCGCACGAACTGGCGCAGACGAATCACGGTGGGTAGCAGCAGGCCATCACGCAGAGCGCGCCCAGGGGCATGCTCCAGACCCTCGGCCTTGCCCTTGAGGACCAACACCACCGCCCGCCGCCAGGTGGTGATGTTCAGCGGCTCGTAGGACGCATTGAGGACGAGAACCTGAGCCATGCACCCTTGCAGCACAGCAGGGAACGGACCAAGCCTGGCCCTGGGCGGCATGCTAGAGGGAATTTCACAGCTGCTCCGTGACCCAGGCCACCAAAGCTGGATGGCTCCACCCCGACTCCAGCCCCTCGCCGTGCTGGGGTGCATCGGGTCTGGAACGCCAACGGGCCTGGGTGCAGGTGGATCCGGATGCCATTGCCGCCAACGCTCGAACCCTGGTCCGGCGCCTCCAATCCCGGACCCGGTTGATGGCTGTGGTGAAGGCCGATGGCTACGGCCATGGGGCGGTCACCGTCGCCCGGGCGGCCCTGGAGGGTGGGGCCCACTGCTTCGGGGTGGCGACTCTGGCCGAGGGCATCGAACTGCGCCAGGCCGGCATCGAGGCGCCGGTGCTGGTGCTGGGAAGTCTCAGTCAGGCCGAGGAACTGCGCAGCTGTCTGCAATGGCAGCTGATGCCGACGATCAGTGGCATGCGCGAAGCCCTGCTCTGCCAGAACCTCGCGACGGGTCAGGGACGGCCGATGGCCCTGCAGCTGAAGCTCGACACCGGCATGGCGCGCCTTGGGGCCGACTGGCAGGAGGGCCCCCGACTGGTGGCCGCCATCCAGGGGCTGGAATGCGTGGAACTGGCCGGGGTCTACTCCCACCTGGCCAGCGCTGATCTCCCCAGTGGGGAGGACGGCGGTCTCACCGCTTGCCAGCAGCGGCGGTTCGAGAGCGTGCTCTCCAGCCTGCGCCAGCAGCAGCTGGATCCCGGCTGCCTCCATCTCGCCAATTCCGCCGGCACCCTGCGCAGCACCGACCTCCACTACGACATGGTGCGCGTGGGGCTGACCCTCTACGGCCATCGGCCGGCGGGACACCTGGGCGAAGACCTGCTGCTCCAGCCCGCCATGCACCTGAGGGCCCGGGTGAGCCTGCTGCGGGAGGTCGGCAGCGGTGTGGGGGTGAGCTACGGCCACCGCTTCCGCACCAGCCGGCCGAGCCGGCTGGCGGTGGTGAGCATCGGCTACGCGGACGGGGTGCCCCGTCAGCTGTCGAACCAGCTGGAGGTGCTGTTCGCAGGCCAGCGCCTGCCCCAGGTGGGCGCCATCACCATGGATCAGCTCATCCTCGATGCCACCGACTGCCCAACCCTGGAGGTGGGCGATGTGGTAACCCTGCTGGGACGGGACGGCGACGATGAAATCACTCCGGCCGACTGGAGTGAGCGCTGCGCCACCATCCCCTGGGAAATCCTCTGCGGCTTCAAGCACCGCCTGCCGCGCCTGAGCGACAGCGAGGCCAGCGCCGTGGAAGCGGCCCCCCTCGCCCCGGATCCGGAGAGGGCCCGCTGATCGGTTGCACCCGTGACGCGACGCACTGATAAGCTCATCTGGCCGCTGGAGAGGTGGCTGAGTGGTTGAAAGCGGCTCCCTGCTAAGGAGTTACAGGAGGCAACTTCTGTCGAGGGTTCGAATCCCTCCCTCTCCGTTGAATTCGATGGGCTGGACAGAGGTTTGACCTGGAGGTTTGACCACAGATTCCCTCTCAACCAGACAACCCGCACCCGATGGCCCCGCTGCCATCACCCGGATGGCGATCCGGGCGACTTGAGCGACTGCCGCTGGCGGCCACAACGCTCGGAGCAGTAACGCACCTCATCCCACACATCCTTCCACTTGCGCCGCCACTGAAAGGAGCGGCCACAGACCGGACAGATCTTGGAAGGCCGATCAGCGTGATGAGGCATCCGACAGGTCGCGTTGACAGAACCGAGACCAGACTGGTCACGACCAGGCCTGGGTGGTGAGCCGGCGGGCGATCTCCGGGAGCAGCGCCTCGTCGCGGGCGCAGGCGGCCCCCTCGCTGAAGACCACCAGCAGCAGGGGGGGCTGGCCGTCGACCTCCACATAGGCGGCGTCGTGGCGGGCCGCGCTCATCCAGCCGGCCTTGCTCCACAGCCGGGCGTCCGCGGCCAGGCCCTCCCCCAGGAAGCCATCCACCTGATTCTCCGGATCGGCAGCCCGATCGGCCAGGTCCAGACTGCGTTCCAGTACCGCCTGCATGCGCCGGCAGGCGGGGGGGGAAATGAGGCGGGAGGCCATCACCGCATCCAGCAACCGGGCCGTGGCGTCGGTGCTGAGCCGGTTGCGGTTCTCCAGCTCGGGCCCGTAAAAGATGCGCTCTCGGCCGAAGGGCCCGTCACCCCAGGTCTTCTGGCAGGCGTTCACCCCATCGAGATCGGGCCATCCCAGGCCGGCCAGCCATTGGTTGACCAGCTGCCGCTGCTCCATCCAGGCCGCCATCCGCTCCGGCGGCAGAGCCGGACCACTGGTGGTGCCGCTGAGTAAGTCGACCACCAACCCGGTCGCGTCATTGCTGGAGTCGCGGATCATCAGCTCCATCGCCCGCCGCAACTCGGGATCGTCCTCGAGCAGGCCCTGCTGCAGCCAGGCTTCAGCCGCAACGAGATACACCAGCTTCACCACGCTCGCGGGATAGCGCTGGCGGTCGCCGGCCCAGCTGGCGCCGCGGGGGGTGCACTCCGGATCGTCCCCGAGGAGAGAGCGGCCGTAACACACCCAGGTGACAGACAGCTGCTGGGCCAGACCGGGGCGGCCGTCGAGCTCCAGGGCCCGCACCAGATCCGCCAGGGTCTGGGCCATGGCCGGATCGGGGCTGTAGAACGCCATCACTGCCGGCAACCTTTGTGGCGAGATTAGACATGGTCCCCAGCAGCACCTGGCGGCTGGGGCAGGCGCTCGACCTCTACAGCCGTGCGCGGGGCCTGGGCCTGGCCACCCAGGCCGCTGCGGGCCGCCCTCTGCAGGTCCTCGGGGAGCGCCAGGGCAACCGGCTGCGCGTGCGACTGCTGGACGATGGCTACCCCGGCTGGGCCGAAGCCGGTCCTCTAGCCGCCGCGGCGGAACCTGCGCCGCGGCCCCAGCCCCGGGTGCTGCAGCGCCACCAGATCGAGGCGGCTCTCCCGGGGGTGCTGGCCCTGGCCCTGGGCTGGATGGAGCGGCCGAACACCTACCTCTGGGGCGGCACCCTCGGCCCCGATTTCGACTGCTCGGGCCTGGTGCAGGCCGCCTTTGCCAGTGCGGGCATCTGGCTGCCGCGCGATGCCTACCTGCAGGAGCGCTTCTGCCAGCCCGTGGCGGTGCATCCGGGGCAAACCCAGCTGCTGGCAGCGGGGGACCTGATCTTCTTCGGCACACCCCAGCGCTGCACCCACGTGGGACTGCATCTCGGTGGCGGACGGTACCTGCACAGCTCGGGGCGGGAGCATGGCCGAAACGGGCTGGGCATCGATGACCTCCATCCCCACAACCCCCACCCGGTGGCGCGTCACTACCGGCAGGAGCTGCGCGGGGCCGGGCGGGTGATGCATGGTCACGACGGCAGTCCGCTGCCCGCCTAGGTTCGCCGCAGGCACAGCGGGAGCTGGGATCGGTCCATGGATCGCACCGTCGCGGATGGCAGCGTTGCAGAAGCCGCCCCCCTGGATCGGCCGGGATCCCAGGATCCGGGCCCGGAGCTGTCCGTCGTGGTGCCGCTCTACAACGAGGAAGCCAGCGTGCCGCTGCTGGTGGAGCAGGTACTCGCAGCCGTGCGGCCCCTGGCGATTCCCTTTGAACTCGTGCTGGTGGACGACGGCTCCCGCGACGGCACGGCGGCGACCCTGGAGCGGTTGAGCGGCCAGGTGCCGGAACTGGTGGCGGTGCTGCTGCGGCGCAACTACGGCCAGAGCGCGGCCATGGCGGCGGGCTTCGACGCCAGCCGCGGCGCCGTAATCGTCACCCTCGACGGCGACCTGCAGAACGATCCGTCCGACATCCCCCTGCTGCTGGACAGCCTGGCGGAGGGCTACGACCTGGTGAGCGGCTGGCGGCACCAGCGCCAGGATGCCGCCGTGAGCCGGCTGCTCCCGAGCCGCATCGCCAATCGGCTGATTGCCCGGGTCACGGGCGTGCGCCTGCACGACTACGGCTGCTCCCTCAAGGCCTACCGCCGCGAGGTGGTCGACGACCTCAACCTCTACGGCGAACTGCACCGCTTCCTGCCGGCCCTGGCGTTCATCGAGGGGGCCCGGATCACAGAGGTGAAGGTGAACCACCACCCGCGTCGCTTCGGCCAGAGCAATTACGGCATCGATCGCACCTTCCGGGTGCTGATGGACCTGCTCACGGTGTGGTTCATGAAGCGGTTTCTCACCCGGCCGATGCACGTGTTCGGCTTTGGCGGTCTGCTGGCCATGGCCAGCGGGCTGGCCGTGCTGCTCTGGCTCACCGCCGAGAAACTGCTGCTGGGGGCGGACATCGGCGACCGGCCCCTGCTGCTGGCGGGATGGATCAGCCTGCTGGCGGGGGTGCAGCTGTTCTGCTTCGGCCTGCTGGCGGAACTGCAGATGCGCACCTATCACGAGAGCCAGGGGCGACCGATCTACCGGGTGCGGGCCACGTTGCGGGGCAAGCGCGGCTGACCCGCCTGAGGAGCGGCCACCTGGCCGCCACCGCGAAAGCGGGCCATTGCCAGGGCAGCCTCCTGCACAACGGCGGGATCGGGGGCACGCAGGCCCCTGCGCACCAGGGGGAGCGTGGCGGGATGCCCCCAGGCCCGGGCCAGGCGCATCACCTGCAAGCGCATGGCGGGCACCGTGGCGTAGGCCTGGGACCACTCACGCAGCAACCGGGTGCGAGCACCACCATCGCCGGGAGCTGGGAAGGACGGCGGAGTGCCTTGTTGGCCGCCAGCGCCATCGGCGGCTCCATCCACCACTGGAAGGCACTCCGGGTTGTCGCTGGACGGCGGTTCCATCCGCAGCGCGGCGATCTGCTCACGATTGAGGGCCGCGATGGCGGCACCATCGGTGGAGCGCAGCAGCTGCGGCGTCCGTTGCCGCGACAACCAGAGCCAGACAAGCAGCAGAGCCGCTGCACCACCAACAATCGGGGTGTTCATGGATTGAACTTTTATGTCGCCACCTGCAGGCCGCAAAGGCTGGCCTGAAGACGATCCTTACAGTACCGGCGGTTGCTATTGGCCCGCGCCATGACTGGAGAATTCGCCGCCGCCTGGATGCCCTCGGTGTTTGTGCCCTTGGTGGGCATCCTCGGCCCCGCCGTGGCCATGGCGCTGCTGTTCAACGTGATCGAAGCCCGCGACTGAGCCCCGGTCGCTTCGTTCGCCCTCCGCTCCGTTCAGCCCTCTCTCCATCCATGACCGTGACCCCCGTGGCCGACCCCTGCGTCGGCAATCTGGCCACCCCCGTCAACAGCAGCTATTTCACCCGGGCCTTCCTGAACGCCCTGCCGGCCTACCGCCCCTCCCTCTCCCCCAACCGCCGGGGGCTGGAAGTGGGCATGGCGCATGGCTTCTTCCTCTACGGGCCCTTCTCCATCACAGGCCCCCTGCGTCTCACCGAATACGCGAGCACCGCCGGCCTGCTGGCCACCATCGGCCTGGTGTCGATCCTCACCGTCTGCCTGTCGATCTATGGCACCGCGGGCAACGGTCCCAGCGTGCAACCGGCCGACGCCACGATCAACAATCCCCCGGCCGATCTGTTCACCAAAGCTGGATGGGCTGAGTTCGCCAGCGGCTTCTGGCTCGGCGGATGCGGTGGTGCCGCCTTCGCCTGGTTCCTGTGTGGCACGGCCCTGGTGAGCCCCCTGGTGAACATCGCCGGTGGCGTCTGGAGCGTGGGCTGAGGCCCAGCCAGCCAGCGAGGGGCGCCCCCCTCAAAACCCAACTCCCTCCGATGCCCTGCCCCTGGCAGGGCATTTTTTTGGCGTATGTGCTTGGTTTCCAAACCCCTGGACTGGGGAGGGCGAGCTGGCCGTCGCCGGGGCAAGCCGCCATCGTGGAGGCAGTGATCCGAGCCACACACCGATGGGCAACCCGGCAAGCCCCTGGTCTGTTCTGAGCCGCCTGGCCCTGCTCGCGAGCCTGGCCCTGGGGCTGGGCGCCTGCAATCTCAATGCCATGCAAGAGGTGATGCGGCAGGGACATGCAGCCACCATCGATTGCCTGCAGGGGGAGCGCGCCATCACCGACGGTGATGAACTGCGATGCGAGGACTGGCGCTACGTGAGGGAGAACTACCTGGAGCGCAGCAAGACACCGCAGAAGCCCTGAGCCAGCCTGCAACGCTGCTCCACCCTCCCCAGCCACGGCCGCCTACACCCTGAGGGCCATGGAGAGCTCCAGGGGTGAGCATGGAGATCACACCTCCTGGAACAGATCAGCATGAAAAAACCCCGGCCACGGGGCCGGGGTGAACAGTCGTCCCTCAAGGGGTTCGGGGATCAGCCGAACTTGCCGGAGGTGGACGCGATCAGGAAGGCGGCGTAGGTGAGGAAGTAGCCGATCGTGAAATGGGCCAGACCCACAACGCGAGCCTGCACGATCGAGAGCGCCACAGGCTTGTCACGCCAGCCCACCAGGTTGGCGAGCGGGGTGCGCTGGTGTGCCCAGACGATGGTCTCGATCAGCTCCTGCCAGTAACCGCGCCAGGAGATCAGGAACATGAAGCCGGTGGCCCACACCAGGTGACCGAACAGGAAC
>Ga0194123_10000606_pt1 | contig 65378 bp, 58 predicted proteins | sample TA2MahsurfametaG_5_FD_155479 | JGI IMG/M metagenome (GOLD analysis project Ga0194123, IMG submission 155479) | Freshwater microbial communities from Lake Tanganyika, Tanzania - TA2015023 Mahale A surface | ecosystem: Environmental > Aquatic > Freshwater > Lake | place: Tanzania: Lake Tanganyika... | reverse complement strand
ATGCCACCTGGCTTTGTTTGGCAGTTTGAAAAGCAATGACGTATACATCGCAAGCAAAACGAAATGAAAACCTCCTTTTTCTGAAACGTGTTCTTAAGAATCCAAAGGCATTAGGTGCTGTTACACCCAGTTCTATTGCCCTTTCAAACTTTATCTGTCAGCATGTGGAGACAACGCAAGACAGCTTTGTGGTAGAAATCGGGGCAGGGACTGGTCGATTTACGCGGTCATTATTGCGCTACGGGGTAAAACCTACTCAGCTTTTTGTTGTTGAAATGGATCCCGAACTTTGTGGGTTCTTAACTCAGCATTTTCCCAACGTCACTGTCATCAACGGAGATGCAAGAAATTTACTTGATATTTTACCCCCGCATATCATTGGAAAAGTGAGCACAGTTATTTCGGGAATTCCCCTCGTGAATTTATCAGAAACTATCCAAGCAAGTATTGTTGGCGCGTGTTTTTCAGTTTTGGCAGAAGGGGGACAAATGTTGCAGTTCACCTATGGGCCAATATCCCCTGTCTCCAGTCAAAAATTAGGCTTGCGTAAAAAGCGTTTAGGGCATGTTCTTTGGAATTTCCCTCCGGCTGTAATTTGGTCTTATACGCGGGGGGTAAGCGCCTCTTCACACCGCAAACCTCAAATTCTTATGCGTCGATTACGCTATTTACGACGAAAAATAACAACAAAAGTAAGGCATAGCGTGTCACTTTAAATGACAAATAAAATAAATTTATTTAATCAGAAATCAGCAACTATACCTATGGGGCTCTCCGAGCTTGCATTCATTAAGGCTACAGAATTTGCGTGTATTGGTCCATTTAATTTGCCAAGTTCCGAGGCAGGATCTGCTCCCCCTGCAATATTCTTCATTTCTTGATCGTTAAGTATTTTCATAAGTACCTCCTGTTTAACGTAAATAAAAATCTATTGCTCATTTTTAATTATTTTCGCATATAATAATATAGGTAAAATTATCAGCAATTCAATGGTGTCAATCTATTTTAAACGTGAATTTTTGTAGCTCTTCTCCCCATTGGCGGCAATAGAAACTCGTGCTAAAGTAAAGTTCATTATGTATGCGAACGCCTACAAATGGAATTTTATTATAGTAAAGAGGAAGGAATGAGCTTATTTCGCATTGCTGAAATCGCAGTTTTTACACCTTTAATTGGGTTCTTGATCGCTGGTCTTAGAAGCTTGAAAGCACGTCCAGTGATCGATGATAACATTGTCATTCCTGATCGTTTTTCGCAGCTCATTACGTGCGCCCTCATGGGACTATGTTGCTTTATTTCCTTTTTTTTATTTAATGAAATTGGTTTAGGTCATCAGGAAGCGACAACTCTTTTTATCCCTTGGATTGAGGTTGGTGAATTTTCAGCACATTGGGGAATAAAATTAGATTCATTAAGTACAACCATGATGATGATCGTTTCTTTAGTTTCACTCCTTGTTCATATTTATTCCATAGGATACATGAGCCATGATCATTCTATTCCACGTTTCATGGCTTATTTGAGTCTTTTCACATTCGCGATGTTGGTCTTAGTGACTGCGCCTAATTTACTTCAGCTTTTTTTTGGATGGGAAGGGGTGGGACTTACTTCTTATCTGCTTATTGGGTTTTGGTATGAAAAGCCGAGTGCCAACGCAGCGGCAATTAAGGCTTTTATTGTAAACAGGGTGGGAGATATTGGATTCGTATTAGGTGTATGTGCGATCTATATGATTTTTAAAACAGTGGATTTTGAGACTTTATTTAATAGTTTGGCTCACTATTCATCCAGCGCACATGAAAGACCCACCATATCCTATCTTGGTTTTCAGGTAGATGGATTTAATTTAATTGGAATTCTTTTGTTTATTGGCGCGATGGGGAAATCCGCCCAGCTAGGATTGCATACATGGTTGCCAGATGCTATGGAAGGCCCGACGCCGGTCTCAGCCTTGATCCATGCAGCAACAATGGTAACCGCTGGGGTGTTTTTAACAGTTCGGATGTCTCCCTTATATGAGCTTGCTCCTGTTGCGCGAGAGTTTATTTGCGTTGTTGGCGCTTTGACAGCATTTTTTGCAGCAATGGTGGCAGTCACACAAAATGATATTAAGCGCATTATTGCCTATTCTACATGTAGTCAACTGGGGTATATGTTTTTTGCTGTGGGTGTTTCTGCTTATGGAGCTGCTATATTTCATTTAGTAACCCACGCTTTTTTTAAAGCATTGCTTTTCCTTGGTGCAGGCGCCGTTATACATGCTATGTCAGATGAACAAGATATAAGACGTATGGGCGGCATTCGAGCAATAATTCCGACAACCTATACAATGATGTGGATAGGAAATTTGGCATTAGCGGGAATTCCGTTTTTTGCCGGGTATTATTCAAAGGATGCAATATTAGAAGCAGCCTTCCTTCAAGGAACTTTAGTAAGTCAGTTTGCATTTGGGGTAGGATTGCTCGTCGCTGTTCTTACAGCATTTTACTCATGGCGCTTATTAATCATTACTTTTCATGGAGTGACAAGGGCTGATGATCGTGTAATGGCGCGTGTCCATGAAGCTCCCCAGACCATGAGAATTCCTCTTTATATTTTAGCTTTAGGATCAATGGTTTCAGGATACCTTGGTTATAATATGTTTCTAAGTCCAGAATTTTGGGGAAGTGCAATAGAAATGGATACTGGCTCATTATCTAAAATTCATCCTCCCGGATATATATTATACTTTGTTATGTCGTTGCCGCTGATTTGTGCTATTTTTGGCATTACGCTTGCCTATATTTTTTACTATGTACACAATGATATTCCTGATCGATTGGCTACACGATACAAAAATCTTTATACTTTTTCACTCAATAAAGGATTTGTAGATGAACTTTATGAATGGCTTTGGGTGCGTTGTGCTTTTGTGATGGGAAAATTTTTTTGGAAAAGAGGGGACGGCCAAATTATTGATGGGTTTGGCCCAAATGGCGTAGCTGCTGTTTCGCTTGGTGTTGCTAGACTTATGAGTATTTTGCAAACGGGATATATATATCATTATGCGTTTGCAATGCTTGTTGGTGTTGTTATGTTAGGCTTGTGGCTTTTAGTAACTATGGGCTGGAAATTTTTGTCCTAGTATTTAGATTTAAAGGAATTCTCTAAGGATTAATAATTTATGACAGACTTGCCACTTTTATCAGTCATTACTTTTTTACCTCTCATAGGTGGACTTTTTATTTTACTTATGAAGGGTGAGGAAGCAACTATTATGACCAATGCCCGGAACGTTGCGCTTTGGATCTCCTTTCTCACCTTTGCTTTATCGCTTATTCTTTGGATTAATTTTGATACTAATCAACTCAGCTATCAATTTGTCGAAAGTGCAAATTGGATAAAAGATTTGGGTATTCGATACCATTTGGGAATTGATGGAATTTCCTTATTTTTTATTTTATTGACCACCTTTTTGACAACACTCTGTATTCTAGCCAGCTGGGAGTCAATTCAAACGCGGGTACGAGAATACATGATGGCTTTTTTGTTATTGGAAACATTCTTAATTGGAATGTTCTGTGCCTTAGATCTAGTTCTGTTTTATGTATTTTTTGAAGGTGTCCTTATACCAATGTTTTTAATTATTGGCATATGGGGAGGTGAGCGCCGGATATATTCCTGCTTTAAATTCTTCTTATATACATTTTTAGGATCTGTTCTCATGTTAGTTGCCATATTGTCTATTTATTTCATAACTGGCAGTACGGATTTGACAGTGGCTATGGATTTTTCATTTCCCCTTGCTTTGCAAAAATGGCTGTGGGTAGCATTTTTTGCTGCATTTGCTGTTAAGGTGCCGATGTGGCCAGTTCATACTTGGCTGCCAGATGCACACGTGGAAGCGCCAACTGCAGGGTCAGTAATATTAGCAGGCGTCTTATTAAAAATGGGTGCATATGGGTTTTTACGTTTTTCCATTCCATTGTTTCCAAGCGCAACTGTTACTTTTACACCCTTCGTTATGGTGCTCAGCATTATTGCAATAATTTATGCATCTTTGGTTGCATTGGTGCAGACTGATATGAAAAAGCTTGTAGCCTATTCATCAGTTGCGCACATGGGTTTTGTAACTCTTGGAATATTTACACTTACTTCCCAAGGAGTAAGTGGCGCCGTAATGCAGATGTTGAGTCATGGTATTGTTTCTGCTGCCTTATTCTTATGTGTGGGAGTTATTTATGATCGCCTCCATACTCGTGATATTGAGAGATATGGAGGTCTCGTTGTGCGGATGCCCCTTTATGCATTATTTTTTATGCTCTTTATCCTTGCGAGCTGTGCGTTACCGGGCACCAGTGGTTTTGTAGGTGAATTTTTAATTTTGGTTGGAACATTTCAGATAAATTCATGGGCAGCAACATTGGCTGCATCTGGCATGGTTCTTGGAGCATCCTATGTTTTATGGCTTTATCGACGCATCATTTTTGGAAAATTAAGTCAAGCAAATTTGAAAGGGATCCTTGATGTTAACATGAGAGAAGCAACCATTCTTGCTTCTTTGGGTGGTTTGGTATTGTGGCTTGGTCTCTATCCCAGTCCCTTTTTAAACATTATTACCCCAGCAGTGAATGAACTAATAACTAACCATAAAAATTGGATACAAGAAGAATCCCACTTCGAAGAAGTAAGAAATATTGAGTTAACCCCTCAGGACATACATACCATTTCAGTTTCAGATTTTCATTTACCGACTCCACAAGGAGAGAGACCATGAATCTCGCATTTGAAATTATAGATCTTACTCTCATTTTTCCAGAGATTGTCCTCTTGGCAACAACGTTTCTTTTGTTGATTTTAGGCTTATTTAGAGGTGAATACGCTTTTAATCGTGTGATGCTTTTATCAAAGATCGCGCTTGCAACGGTGTTTATTATTGTTTGCTCAATGCCAGCAAATCGTGAAGTTGTTTTCCATGGCGTTTTCATTAACGATGCCTTCTCAATTTTAATGAAGGCTGTCGTCCTTTTTTCTGCGCTCATAGTTTTAATGGTTAGTCGCAAATCTCTTGCCTCAGAAGATATTGCTCAATATGAGTATCCCATTTTAATTCTATTTGCTGTTTTGGGGATGATGGTTATGATTTCGGCGAATGATTTGATCATCCTCTTTCTAGGACTTGAATTACAAAGTTTGAGTTTATACGTGCTCACTACTTTGCGACGTGACAGCATGAAGGCTTCCGAGGCTGGAATGAAATATTTTGTTTTAGGAGCATTGTCGACATGTTTGTTGCTTTATGGAAGTTCCATAATTTATGGATATACCGGAACAACGAATTATGATGGAATTGCGAATATTTTGAAGGGAGTAAGTAGTCCCTCATTACCTCTGATGATGGGGTTGGTTTTTTTAATTGCTGGTCTTGTTTTTAAAATTTCTGCTGTTCCTTTTCATATGTGGACGCCAGATGTATATGAAGGCTCTCCGACATCAATTACTACTTTTCTAGCATCAGCTCCAAAGGTAGCCGGCTTTGCTCTTATTACTCGGGTTCTTATTTCTTCTTTTATAAATATACTGCCACAATGGCAAATATTGATATCAATAATAGCAATAGCTTCAATGATTCTGGGGGCCTTTTCTGCGCTTACACAACGTAATGTCAAACGCCTTTTAGCCTATAGCGCAGTAGGTAACATGGGGTATGCCTTAATCGGCATTGTGGTAGGATCCGAAGAAGGCGTAATGGCAAGTGTGCTTTATGTTTTGTTATATGCTCTTATGAGTATTGGCGTGTTTGCTTGCTTACTCAATATCACACGTCGCAGCCAAGAAATTAATACGATTGAAGATCTACAGGGTCTTGTGCGTGTCTATCCTGGGACAGCAATTATTTTGAGTACGTTACTCTTTTCGATGGCTGGTATTCCCCCCCTCGTAGGATTTTTAGGGAAGCTTTATATCTTTAAAAGTGCCATTGCTGCTAACTTTTATTTTCTCGCCATTATCGGCGTTTTAACCAGTGTAGTGGCAGCAGCATATTATTTGTGGATTATTAAAGCAATTCTGATGGATGAACCTGATTTGACACGATGGATTGAACACTACCGGAACTATAGGAGAGAGCCCGCAATGACAGTTGTTTTGCTGGGTGCTGCGGTAAGTCTTATTTGGCTTTTTATTACTCCTGGTCCCCTCATTCGAATAACGAATGATGCTGTAGCGTCTTTGTTTGATACCTAAGGCACATACTTTGATAGATTTCACCTTGTACGATTATGCTGTTGTGGGAAGCACGAATGATGAAGCCAAAGTTCTTTTAGCTCAAGGTGCGGGTGAAGGTACAGTTATAAGAGCAGAGCGTCAAACGGCTGGGCGTGGACGGCGAGGAGGCAATTGGATATCAGAAGTGGGAAATTTATATTGCTCAATTATATTGACACCTGAGTGTACTTTAAGCGAAGCAAATCAGCTTTCTTTTGTAATGGCTATAGCAGTTGGAGAAGCGGTTTTACCTATGTTACTAATTCCTCACACTCTCACATATAAATGGCCAAATGATCTTCTCCTTGAAGGAAAAAAAGTTGCTGGGATTTTAATTGAAACAGAATCACAAGGTGAGCAATTTGTTAAATCATGTGTGATTGGGATTGGGCTAAATATTCACGTCGTTCCAGAACATTCAAAATATCAAGTGACTGCTCTAATAGATCATGTAAAATCAAGCATAGATAAAGAAGCATTGTTTGTTGCCCTTCTTGATAATGTTAAAACTTATTATGAAATTTGGAGACAAAAAGGATTCCAAACTATTCGTAAAGTGTGGTTGGAAAGGGCTCATGGGCTTGGTCAAAAAATGCAGGTTGTAATAGGGGAAAAAGAAACGCATGCAGAGTTCATGGACTTAAGTCCTGAGGGAGCATTAGTGCTAAAAAATGATGATGGAACCAGCCTTAAGTTAATGTCTGCGGAGATATTATGAAAATGAGAAGGTCTCTTTTGCACAAATACTTAAAGATTTTTTTGTGAAACCTTGTCATATATAAGATAACCTCTTATTTAAGGGTAGGGTAAGGCAACCATTCAATTAGGTAGATATTTTTGTGAAATATAATCCAACTAAAGACGATTTTTGGTTTCTACCCCTTGGAGGTGCCAATGAAATTGGCATGAACATGAATTTATTTGCCCATGCTGGCCAATGGCTTATGGTAGATTTGGGAATTACATTTGGCGACCGCTTGGGTATTGAAGTTATTACGCCTGACCCTGCTTTTATTGTTGAGCATAAAGATGCTCTCGCTGGGCTCATCATTACCCATGCTCACGAAGACCATGTCGGTGCAGTGCCTTATCTTTGGCCCTATTTGCAATGCCCTATTTATGCTACCCCCTTTACAGCAAGTATCATACGACACAAACTGCAAGATAAACCATGGGGAAAAAAGGTCCCCATACATGAAGTTCCTCTTTCAGGAACTGTTAAAGTGGGCCCATTTTCCGTAGAATTTATAACTCTAACTCATTCCATTCCCGAACCGAATGCATTAGCAATTTCAACACCTTTGGGAACAATTCTTCATACAGGAGATTGGAAAGTTGATGCGAATCCCCTTGTAGGAGAAGTGACAGATCATACGCGTTTAGAGGAACTAGGGGATAAAGGTGTATTGGCAATGGTTTGCGACTCCACCAATGTATTTACTGAAGGGACATCCGGCTCCGAGGAGAGTGTACGTAAAGAACTTATAGAACTCATCAAGAGCCATCCGGAAGGACGCGTTGTCGTTGCCTGTTTTGCATCTAATGTGGCGAGATTAGAAACGGCTGCGGTTGCTGCGCGCGCTAGCGGTCGTGAGCCTGTTTTAGTGGGGCGGTCTTTAGTTCGCATGGAAGAGGCAGCTCGTCAAAATGGGTACTTAAAAAATATACCACCCTACCTTGATGAAGAATCAGCGGAAGGTTTATCCCGAAACAAAGTTCTGCTTATCGTGACAGGCTCTCAAGGAGAACCGCGCTCTGCTCTCGCCAGAATCGCGGCAGGTCAGCATCCGTCGGTGGAATTGGAAGCAGAAGATACAGTCATTTTTTCTTCTCGAATCATTCCAGGGAATGAGCGTAGTATCAATCATTTGCAAAATCGACTTGTACTTCAAGGCATAAAGGTGATCACCGCTCATGATGAAGACGTCCATGTTTCAGGACACCCCGCGCGAGATGAATTGCGGCAAATGTATGCGTGGGTACGTCCGCAAATTTTAATTCCTGTTCATGGGGAGGCGCGTCATCTTCAAGCTCAGGCAACTTTGGGGCTGGAATGTGGAATCCCCAAAGCTGTTATACCCGAGAATGGGACGCTCATTCACATGGCGTCGGATCAGCCAAAAATTATTGATGAAATTCCTACAGGACGTTTAGGGTTTGATGGAAACAGGTTGGTCCCTTTAAGTAGTTTGATGCTGCGGGATCGGACACGTTTAGCTATTCAAGGAACCATTGTTGCAACAATTTCTCTTGATAAAGTTGGGCAATTGGCACGTCCTATTCAACTTACAATATTGGGCGTTGCTGAAGATGGCGAGGAAAAGGATGAGCTTATTCGAAATATTCACCGAACCATTCGACAAACACTAAATGATGAGCAATCAAATGATGAAGCACGTTGTGAAGCATTAAGAATAGCAATTCGAAGAGTTACGAACACACATCTAGGCAAAAAGCCTCTCACTGAAGTACACTTAGTACAAATATAGATGGACAAATTAAGATGTGAGTGATTTGGTCATATAAGGAATGGAATGTTAAACCGACTCAATCATGTTGCCATTGCCGTGCCAGACTTAATGGAGGCACTTAAATTTTATAGAGATGTTCTAGGAGCTCAGGTATCTGCTGCTGAAGATTTAAAAGAACATGGGGTGACTTCCGCATTTGTGAATCTTTCTAATACTAAATTAGAACTTTTAACACCTTATGGAGAGAATTCACCATTAAAAGGATTTTTAGAAAGACATCCAAAAGGTGGGTTGCACCATCTTTGTTTTGAAGTTGACGATTTAGAGGCATCGATGGAGATTTTACAAAAAGCTGATACGCGTATTTTAAATCAACCAAAAATAGGTGCTCATGGTAAGCTTGTCATCTTTATGCATCCTAAAGATACATTTGGGTGTTTGCTTGAGTTGGAAAAGTCATCTTAAGAAGGTCAATGAATGTACAAATTTGGTATAATAATATTGATAAGTTTTGGTCTTGCTGCCTGTGGAAAAAAAGGAGGTGTTGAGCCTTTGGAGAATAGTGATTATCCTCGGACATATCCTAAACCTCCACCACCAGACTATCCTCTCGCAAAAGAAAAGAATAAGGAGTCATTATGAGAACAGATAAACCTTTAATAGCTGTAACATTAGATTGCGAGGCTCCAGGTGGTTATTCTAAGATGCCATGGTATGCTTTGCGGCAAAACTATTGCGATGCCATCCTTGTTGCAGGAGGAATTCCATTCCCAGTTTCTCACCATCCTGAGTTAGCTGAAGAATATGCAAACATTGCTGATGGCTTTGTTTTTACTGGTGGAGCATTTGATATTGATCCCTCCCTTTATGGCGTGAATCAACGGCATGATACGGTGACCACAAAAATAAATCGTACTGCATTTGAGTGGCAGTTAATGCAACTCGCTCTCACCAAAGGAAAACCCATTTTAGGTATTTGTGGAGGGATGCAGTTGTTGAATGTTGTTCTCGGCGGCACGCTTATACAGCATATTCCAGATGAAGTCTCAAATTGCTTAAGCCATGAGCAACCAAATCCCCGCACAGAACCAGGCCATGAAATAGAAGTTTATAAAGACACTTTATTATACAGCTTAATAAAAGATGAAATGGTAGAAGGTAAAATTTCAGTGAACAGTGCACATCACCAAGCCATAAAAAAAATTGCTGAGGGGCTTTGTGTTAATTCAATTGCGAGCGATGGCGTCATTGAAGGCATAGAAGATCCTTCTCAGCCATTTCGGTTGGGAGTGCAGTGGCATCCCGAATATCATGTGAGCGAAGCCGATAAGCGCATCTTTATGGGTTTTATTCAAGCAGCATCTCGATGACAGTTCCTTCTACCAAAGGTGAACGCATCGCAAAAAGAATGGCGCGTGCAGGTTTATGTTCTCGTCGAGAGGCAGAAAAATGGATTGCTGAAGGACGCGTCTCAATTGACGGTAAAGTTATTACATCACCGGCAATTTCAGTTACGGATAAAATGAAAATTGAAGTAGATGGAAAGCCTATAACACAGGCAGAACCATTGCGTATTTGGCTTTATTATAAACCTGCAGGCTTATTAACAACACGCCACGATCCTCAAGGCCGCCCTACATTATTTGACTCTCTCCCAACAACTTTACCCCGTGTGATTACTGTTGGTCGGCTCGATTTAAATTCAGAAGGACTTATCTTATTGACCAATGATGGTGATTTTTCACGTCATGCAGAACTTCCATCTACAGGATGGGCTCGCTCATATCGTGTGCGTGTACATGGAGTTGTGGATGAAAGAGCTCTTAAAAAATTGTCAGCAGGCATAACGATTGATGATATAAAATATGGGCGGATTGAAGCTGAGATTGTGAGTGATCTTTATAAAGCAAGCACAAACAAGTGGTTGTTTGTTACCATTTATGAAGGCAAGAATCGGGAGATTCGAAAGATTATGGATCATTTAGGCTTAAAGGTGAATCGCCTCATTCGTGTGGCTTACGGCCCTTTTTCCTTAGGTGATTTAAAACCAGGAGAGGTGAGAGAAGTCCCGAGTAGAGATATTCCTAAAATTCCTTCTAAACAAAAGTAAAATTAAACCTATGCGAAAGAGAACAAGATGAGTATTTATAAGACTTTACCACCTTCACTCGATATTCTTTCCTTTTGGTTTTCTAAAGAAGTTCAACCCTTTTGGTTTGTGAAAGATAATGAGTTTGATGAACATCTACGGCAACGGTTTGAAAAACATTATCAAAATACCCTTCAGTCGTTTCATGAAAATGAACTGAACAACTTTGAGGATGCAGCAGAGATTTTGTCTTTGGTGCTTGTGTTTGATCAACTTCCACGCAACATATTTAGAAATACATCGCAAGCGTTTGCTACGGATGATTACGCACTGAATCTTTCAAAAGCTGCCATCCATTTAGGCTTAGACAAAAAATTACCAACGACAGAGCAGATTAATTTTCTTTACATGCCCTTTATGCACAGTGAAAATTTTGAAGACCAAGAAGAGGGGATACGTCTCTTTTCCAGCATTTCACAAAATGAGCAAACAGTTTCCTATGCAGTTCAACACATGGATATTATTAAAAAGTTTGGCCGTTTCCCCCATCGAAATGAAATTTTAAAGCGCTCTTCAACACCGGAAGAAAAGGAATTTCTGAAGAGTTTTTCTTGGTTTTGAGACTCTTAACTATATTGCTCATTAAGGGGAGTAAGTTTTCGAAGGTGACTTTCGCTGCGATTTTATAAACAAGGCAAACAAACAAGATGTGAAAGAGAAAAAGAGAATGACACCAAAGGCAACTTTATAGGTGTGAATTGAATAAGCTCGCACACCACTTTCAAGCAGTGCGCCATCCCAAAAATAATCAAGAACCATTCCCACGTGCTGTTGGATCATAGCACCAGCGAGACTTACTATACAATTTAAGAAACCAGTCATTGTTCCAGAAACTTCTGGCCCCATCATTTCACAAGCTGCAATGAAACATAAAATTTCTGCACCCGTACAAATTCCGATACTAAAACAGGTTGCATTTCCAAGCCAAAGAGGAATGTGAGATGCAAAAACTAAATAACCTAAGAATGCCACAGTTCCAGTAGCCCCGATAAGAAGAGTGTATTTAACCGATCCTATCACACGGCTAATCCATCCAAATATGGGGCACCCACAGGCTGTCCCAAAGTACATATATGAAATCATCTGAGCTGCGTCTTGCTTGGAAACCATAAATTTTTCTTGAACAAAAGAAACGCCCCATAGATCAGCAACCACAGAAATTGAAAGATAAATTCCAATAGCAACAAATCCAAAAAGCCAAGCTTGACCATTTTTGAACACAGCCATCAAGGCTTGGAATGATACAGTTTCTTCACCAGGAATAATTTCCTTCGAACCTTTGCGGGCAGTGGGAAGAGATAGGAAATTGAGCACAAGGACCACGAATCCTATGGTAGCCAAAATGAGGAGACTTGTTCTCCATCCTTGGTTTTCAATGAGCATGACAAGAGGAGGGCCCCCGAGATAAGCACCAAGTGTCCCAAAGGTGGGAACGAATCCCATCATGATGCCTTTATGTGTATCAGGAAACCATTCGTTGACTATTTTGCTCACAGATAAAAATGCGCAAGCGGAGCCAGTTCCCATCATCATGCGGGCAAGGTAACCGAGAGCAAGCTGCTCGCAAGAAGCAAATAACACAACCCCAGTGGCACATAAAAAGATAGAGGATAATACCATGCGTCGCGTTCCATAGTGATCAACGAGCATGCCGACAGGTATCTGCATCAAGGCATAACAGTAAAGAGCAAAAGAGGACAAACTGCTAAAACCGCTGGCACTGACATTAAAAGCAACCATCAAATCGTCTTTCATGACGCTTGGTGAAACACGAATGATGTATTGATAAAGATAAAATAAAACAGCACAAAACCAAATGGTATAAGCAGTTGTAAGTCGCTTTTGTAACATAAGTTGTCTATTCTCTCTAATCTTATTTATTCACTTTAAATAAGTTGTATTTTCTGTCAATGCAAGAATTATTATAAAATAGAAGTGTGTTAAATTAATTGCAACATTTCGAAGTATCGATTACAAGTTGTTGTATGATCTATTAATTCTTAAGGAAAATGGTGTGTGATGGGTTTTAATTGTGGCATCGTTGGACTACCGAATGTAGGGAAGTCAACATTATTTAACGCATTAACGGCTACAGCAGCGGCAGAAGCTGCAAACTATCCATTTTGCACCATCGAGCCGAACATTGGTCGTGTAGGTGTCCCTGATCCAAGGCTTTATAAATTAGCAGAAATTGCGACTTCTCAAAAAATTATTCCAACACAATTGGAATTTGTGGATATTGCCGGTCTTGTTCGCGGTGCAAGCAAAGGGGAGGGGTTGGGCAACCAATTTTTGGGCCATATCCGAAGTGTTGACGCCATTATCCACGTCTTGCGATGCTTTGAAAATGATGATATTACCCATGTGGATGGAAGTGTAGACCCTATTCGCGATCTGACCACAATTGAAACAGAATTGGTACTCGCTGATATAGAAAGTTTGGATCGCCGTATGGTGGCTCTGGCAAAAAAAGCGAAGGGCGGGGATATAGAATCTAAAGCATTGCTGGAATTAATGGAGCGCGTTAAACCACATCTTGAACAGGGGAAAACAGCAAAAACAATGTCAGTTTCAAAAGAGGAGACAGGGCTTTATCAGCAATTACAACTTCTCTCAGCAAAGCCGATGCTTTATGTGTGTAATGTGTCAGAAGCTGAGGCTGCTACGGGGAATAATTGGACACGTAAAGTGGTTGAATATGCGGCCAGTCATGACGCGCGAGCTGTTGTGATTTCGGCTGCTATTGAATCTGAAGTAGCTGTTCTTGAGTCTGCTGAAGAACAACAAGAGTTTCTCCAATCCCTTGGTTTAAAAGAAACAGGTCTCAAACAAGTTATTCGCGAAGGATACAATCTCCTTAACTTACTCACCTTTTTTACAGTAGGACCCAAGGAGGCGCGCGCATGGACCATTCACCAAGGGGCTAAAGCTCCTCAAGCTGCGGGCGTGATTCATACAGATTTTGAACGTGGATTTATCTGCGCAGAAACTATTTCCTACGATGATTATATCACCCATCAAGGGGAGGCGGGGGCTAAGGCCGCTGGTAAAATGCGCCTTGAGGGACGAGATTATAGCGTCAAAGACGGTGACGTCTTCCATTTCAGATTTAATGTGTGATAGCCGCAATTAATGTCTAATCTCTCGTTTTAAGAGTATTTTAAAATCCTAACATCATTACGTAAATAAACGTGAGATAAACAAAAGCTATTGTATATTACAATTTTCTTTGCCGCCTTTCCCACCTTTACCCCCTTTGCCGCCTTTAGAACAGTTGGGATTTTCATGAGTTGAATGATGGGGCTCCAAAAGTGAGGCATATATTTGTCCATATTCTTTAACGAGTGGATTATTCATATCATGTGGTAGGCTTTCAAAAAGCTCCATGAATTCCTTCTTATATCTTTCTCCATTTTCCATTTTACTTAAGACAATGAGTACATTCATCTTGCAACGTTGGTCTATTTTGAGTTTATCCAAAGTCATCATTCTTAAAGCTTGGTGGCGTAAATCGCTTAGTAAAGTGGTTGGATGTTTACAAATCTGGGACAGATGTACAGTAAATTCTGTTTTACTTTGTACCACTGCACACACCATATGTTGAAACTTTTTTGAAACTAACTCAATGCTGAGAAGTTCATGTACGGTAAGATGTTCAAAAAATTCTATTAATTTAGGAGTAAGAGCATCCTTTATTTGGGGATGATCTAAGAGGTTTTGGTTATGCTTCGGACCCTCATCCATAGCATTTACACTTAAAGTTGAGAGCCCTCCCAGCATAAGTGAAGAGGCAATCAAAAGCGCATAAAGGGAGGAGCGCTTTGAAACGCTTGGGTGTATTACAAGTCTATATGTGCAATGTTTTTTTATGTCGTATTTCATCTCTTTTTCCTCATATTTCATAGGTTGAAAGGTTCTTAATGCATATAGTATGCATGAAACAAATTAACATTTTATTAAGGGTTGAGTATTAGCCACCTTAATAAAATTAGATAAAGCCTGATGAATGATGAGTCCTTTTGTTGGGAAATAAGTAGTAAAAGTTAAATTTTTAATTTACACTGTGAGTTTATACACCTTTCTCACAAAAAGCATTTAAGCGTCATAAAGGATAAATATAAATGGATAATTTGGCTTTGCCATTAGAACGTCGTAAGCTATTGGCGTTCTTCATTATTGTTGCTGTTGGCCTCATGGTCTCCAGCATGGATATTTATCTACCGGCTATGCCCATCATGCGCGATTATTTTCAGACAACTGAATTTTGGATGCAAATTTGTTTGATGATCAGTCCTCTTAATAGTGCAGTTTTAGGAATTATTTTTGGGAGGTTGAGCGATATTTATGGAAGGTGTCCACTTTTATATACATCCTTTATTTTCTTTCTGATAGGGGCCTTGGGGTGTTGCTTTGTGGACAGCATTGAATCCTTCTTTGTGTGTCGATTTGTGCAATCTGTAGGTGTTGGAGGGCTTGGAGTCCTTGGGGTTGTTATTTTAGCGGATATGTTTCATGGAATTGCCTATGCACGCTATATGGCCATCTATGGGTCCATGTTCCCCATTGTTTTTGCAATTTCTCCTCTTGTAGGCGCCTGGGTGACTGAACACTTTGGGTGGCGATCTCCTTTTGTGCTGAATTTTACATTAATGGTATTGGTTGCAACTGTATTGTGCAAACTTTTGCCCGAAACTCTTCGAAAAGGAGAAAATGCAAATCAGGGAGGATTTAAAGAACTTTGGTTCAAATCCAAAATGCTTTTGCAAGACAAAGAATTTTTGTTAATGGCATTAGGGCATGCTCTTCCCATAAGTCTTACGGGATTATTTTTGGCAAATGGGTCCTTCATTTTTATTGATGGCTTTGGATTTACGCCCACGCTTTTTGCAGTTTGTCAGGCAATACCGATAGGTGTTAATTTCATTGGAGCGACGATGTATCGTCATTCAATTAGCAGGCTCGGATTAAAAGGCGCGTTGCGTGTGGGAGTCGTTGGTTTTTCCGCTTTTATCCTGGCTGCTTCTGCTCTCCTCCTCCACCAATTACCAGAATCACCTTCAATCATATTATTCATTTTCTGTATTAGTAATTTTGTAATGGCTTTCATTGTGGCTACATGTGCCACCCGTGCATTTGAGATTTTCCCCAATGATCGTGGTTTATCGGTTTCCATTGTGGCGTCGTTACGTAATTTATTTTTCGCAATTATCGTGAGTATTGCTGGGTTCTTTTTTAATGGAACAATTGTGCCTGTTTATATTGCCATGATTCTTGTTGTTGCGGTTGTCTTAGTCATTCTACTGGCAGCTTTGCAACGTCCCCTCTCATTTGCGGAAGAAAAAAGTTCTTGAAGATTTTTAGTATCCCACCTCTCGATTTTAATCCAACCATGGAAGTTGTAGGGTGCTATTTTGAATACAAAAATAAAATTTTGCTTTTAAAACGCCATCCCTCACAATCTCAAGGAAATACATGGGGTCTTCCTGCAGGAAAAATAGAAAAGGGGGAAACGCCAAGCAAGGCGTTAGTTCGAGAAATACACGAAGAGCTTGGCATTAGAATTAAAGAAGAGGACCTGGAAGAATTTAATAAAATGTATGTCCGTCGTGACACATTGGATTATATTTTCTATCAATTCAGGACACGTTTTTCAACAATGCCAATCTTAAAATTAGATTTAGAAGAAAACATAGAAGCACGATGGGTGACCATTTCTGCAGCCCTAAAACTTCCTCTCATTGGAGGAGGTCCAGAAGCTCTTTTAGACTATCAGAAATTTAAAGAGATGAAGAAAAGAAAGGTCTAAAATGAAGTCTTTTCCTCGTTTGATGAGGAAAAGACTTCTCAATTGAGGCACTTAAGGAGCTTGTGTTGCAACAGCTCTCGTAATAACACATCCTGTACCAAATCTATCATAGACGTTGACTATTGGCGGTTCAGATACTCCTCTTGTACTTCCTATTTTTGCTTCTTCTCTTCTCATTTTTTCTAGTCTTTGTGCATGAAGAAAATCTCTAAGCTCAGTACCGGCCATAAGATTTCCGTCAACAATTGGAATTGAATTGCCAGGGTTTAGGCCTTGATTTAACAATGCAAGTTTTCTTTGAAAATCTTGATCAACAATATCAAGTTGTTGTTGAGTGTAAGTCACTCTTGGGGGATTTAAAGACATTGAAAGAAGAATTTCCAGATGAGAATATTGTGGAACTTCTTGCTTATTTCGGGCAAGGTTATTATGACGCCCTTCAAGTTCGTGTGTAGAAAAGCAAGCTCTTCCAATGCTAATGACTGTGCTGCCTAATTGTTGAGATATAAAAGAAATAGCTTTTGGGTTGGCTTGTAATTCGACCGTAAATGGAAATGTTGTTTCTGGAGTTATATCTATTCTACGTTCTTCGTTTGAGCTTAGGATATAAAAATATGATATAACGTTAGTCCCCGTTAAAGCACTTAGAGGTATTTCACTTTTTCTATAAAAATCCACGACTACTTTTGATGCTTGGCTTTGTGGAAGATCTGCAGGTTTTTCAGCCACATTCACACCTAAGGGTGATGCAGCTTGGGCTGCAGTTACTTGTGGAGAACTGTAGAGATCTAAATCGAACCAATCAAACGAATCCTCATCTGCGCCTTTAGTCTCAACTATAAAGGCCCATAAGCCAATGCTGAGGGTAGAAATTAATTTAACAATAGTTTTCATTATATATCCTTTCATTAAGAGCAATTCTAAGCAGAGAGTAGTTTCACTATAAGAATATAATGTTTTTAACTACCATGTTGTATATAGAGAAAAGAAAAATTCTTTTTCAAGGAAAAATTTAATAAATATATAATAATTTTAGCATTTTTTCTGTTTTTAAATTTCAATGCTTATATTTTCAAAGATTTATATGAGATTAAGCCTTATATATTAATCTTCCTTGGCGGATAAGTAAGTTCGCGGTATAAAAGAAAAATACAGCTCAGAATCTATAAGTTTTACTACCATGACACCATTTATACATTTACGCGTACATACAGCGTATTCCCTAGCTGAAGGGGCCATTAAAGTTAAAGAGCTTGTTAAGCGCTGTCATGAGCTAGAGATGCCTGCTCTCGGGATTACGGATACAGCCAATCTTTTTGGAGCCCTTGAGTTTTCTTTACTTTGTGTAGAATCTGGCATCCAACCCATCATAGGGTGTCAAATACGCTTGGCAAGGACTGTCAATACCTCTCCTGTCTTACATAAGGTGCAGGAACCTGACGAACTGGTATTAATTGCAAAAAATGAGGAAGGCTATCGAAATTTACTTCATCTCATCAGTAACTCTTATCTTAAGGCCAATCCAGGGATATTACCTCAAATAAGTCTTGAAGAGTTAAAGGAACGAAGAGATGGCCTTATTGTGCTTACAGGAGGACCTGCGGGGCCTTTGGGCCGATTAATTCTTGAAGGACAACGCACCGAGGCAGAACAAATTCTTCAAAGTTTAAAAGACTGTTTTCCGGGTCATTTATATATTGAGATTATGCGCCATGGTTTGTCCCAGGAAAAACAAACGGAGGGACTTCTCCTGGAATTTGCTCATCAGTTTGATGTTCCCATCGTTGCAACCAATGAAGTTTTCTTTAATGCAGCAGACATGTATGAGGCCCATGATGCGCTCTTGTGCATTGCCGAGGGTCGTTATCTTAATGAAGATGATCGTCGCCGTGTAACACCACATCATTGTTTTAAGACATCTGAAGAGATGGTGCAGCTGTTTTCTGATTTGCCTGAGGCTATACAAAATACTCTTGTGATCGCTCAGAGATGTTCTTATATGCCCACAGCGCGTGACCCAATTTTACCACCGTATCCTGTCCCGTCAGGTTTGAGTGAAGCACAGGAACTTCGGAATAAGGCTGAAGAGGGTTTGGAAGATCGTCTTAGAAAGCAGGTTTATACATCTGATGATTCTGATGAGGAAAAAGAGGGTAAACAACGTCTCTATTCAGATCGGTTGAATTATGAAATAGAGGTCATTGAGAAAATGGGCTTCCCTGGCTATTTCTTGATCGTTGCTGACTTTATTCAATGGGCCAAGAGTCAAGGAATACCTGTCGGTCCTGGCAGAGGATCAGGAGCAGGATCATTAGTTGCATGGGCTTTAACCATAACAGATATTGATCCAATTCGGTTTGGTTTGCTCTTTGAGCGTTTTTTAAATCCAGAACGTGTCTCCATGCCGGACTTCGATATTGACTTTTGCCAGGATAGAAGAGATGAGGTCATTGCTTATGTACGTTGTAGGTATGGTGATGATCGAGTTGCACACATCATCACTTTTGGAAAGATGCAAGCCAAGATGGTTTTGCGAGATGTGGGACGCGTTCTCCAATTACCCTACGGCCAAATTGACCGCATTTCTAAGCTTGTTCCCAATAACCCAACGAATCCCGTCACTTTAGAGCAAGCATTGGAAATGGAGCCCCTCTTAAAACAGGCGCGCGATACGGATCCTTCTGTTGCAACCATGATTGATATTGGGATGAAATTAGAAGGTCTTTACCGCCACGCTTCAACGCATGCTGCAGGTGTCGTTATTGGAGATCGGCCGTTGGCAGATTTAGTACCACTCTATAAGGACGAGGGATCAGAATTGCCTGCCACCCAATTTAGCATGAAATATGTTGAATTAGCCGGGCTTCTAAAGTTTGACTTTTTAGGATTGAAAACTCTCACAATTATTGAGAACTGTTGTCAGTGTTTACGTTCCAAAGGTGTGAACATTGATATTTCTCAAATCCCTTTAGATGATCAGAAAACATTTGATTTGCTCCAGCGTGTTGAAACGGTTGGGGTGTTCCAAGTTGAAAGTGCGGGCATGCGAGATGTGTTACGTAAACTACGACCAGACCGCTTTGAAGATTTAATCGCATTGGTGGCGCTTTACAGACCGGGACCAATGGATGATATTCCGCGCTATTTGGCATGTAAGCATGGAGAAGAAAAAGTAACCTATCTTCATTCTGAATTGCAGCCAATTCTGGAAGGCACGTATGGTGTCATGGTTTATCAAGAACAAGTCATGCAAATTGCACAAGTTCTCGGAGGATATACTCTAGGAGCAGCAGATTTACTCCGTCGTGCTATGGGAAAAAAAATTAAGTCTGAAATGAATGCACAACGTACTTTATTTATAGAAGGTGCAGTCAACAATGGTCTTACGTCTGCAATTGCCAGTCAAATTTTTGATCAAATGGCCAAGTTTGCTGGCTATGGTTTTAATAAATCACACTCAGCTCCCTATGCATTGCTAACCTATCAAACTGCATACTTGAAGGCTAATCATCCATTGGAATTTTTTGCAGCTACAATGACCTATGATTTGAATAATACGGATAAACTGAATGTGTTCCGTCAAGATTTAGAACGCTTGAAAATTCCGCTTCTTCCACCAAACATCAATGCTTCCGATGTTACCTTTTGTGTTGAAGGAGAGAGCATTCGTTATGCCCTTGCTGCCGTTAAAGGAGTCGGTGAGGCAGGAATGAAAATGGTTATTGCTGATCGTGAAAAAAATGGTCCCTTTAAAGATCTTACTGATTTTGCTGTACGTATGGGGACCTCACGTGCGTTAGGATCATTGAACAAGCGTCAGCTTGAGAATCTTGTTGCTGCGGGTGCGTTCGATTGTTTAAATACTAACCGCAAACAAACTTATCTCGCCATTGAAACAATTTTACGACAAGCCCAGCTCGTTGCACAGGAACAGCAAAGCCAACAGAGCAGTTTATTTGGGTTTAGTGCTGCTAAAGAAAATCATATTATGACCTTACCAAATGTTAAAGATTGGGGGGCCCTTGAAAAACTTCAGCAAGAATTTAACGCGTTAGGTTTTTACTTATCAGCTCATCCCCTTGATATTTACGGATCCTCTCTTGGTCGGTTAGGGGTGACTCAAAGTAGTTATTTGAAAGATATGGGAGATGGGACTTTAGTCAAGCTTGCAGGGATTGTATTAGTCAAACAAGAACGCACTTCAAAGGCAGGCCAAAAATATGCTTTTGTCCAATTGTCAGATGGCCAAGGAATTTTTGAAATAACAGTTTTTTCAGAAGTTTTTGCGCGCAGCCGCGACCATTTAGAACCCGGCACGCCTTTATATATAAGTGCTATCCTAAAGCAAGAGCCTGAAAGTGATGGTTTCCGGTTAACCACGCAAGGAATCCAACTTCTGGATCATGCTATGCAATCTCTCACAAGAATGATTAAAGTCCGGTTAAATAATCTTGCAAAAGCTGATGACTTCCAAAAAATTCTATCCCCTTCAAAGGGAGGGTCTGTGCGTGTGTGTTTAGAAGTAATTCTAGATGCTTTACACCCTATCCAAATTCATCTGCCGGATAGTTATCATATTCACGCTGAAACGCGTTCCAACTTATTGGGTTTGGAAGGAGTAACAAGCATTGAAGATGTGTAGAGGAAGTTCCATATGTCGTTTTATAAAATTATTCTCCTCGCCTTTATGGGTCTTTGTCTCACACAAGTACTTTCTATGGAAAATGATGATAATGATGCCCAAAGTACAATAGGGGGACCAATAGCCAAGTTAGGAACTAAGGTTCAGGTATCTCAAAAAGATAAATTCACACACACTTGGGCAAGAATAGAATCCCTTATCGTGGCTCGGCTCGAGGAATACAACGAGATTTTATCTTTACTTGGATCTGATTTTAAAAGGGTCTTGTAAAACTCTATGACACAATTCCACAAGATTTTATGAAAGTTTTTACCACAGGAGATTTTTTATCTTTATCTATACCCTCGATTAAAAAACATATCGAAGTATTGAATTTTTATTCCACTGTGGGCAAAGATAGTTGTTTTGCATGAAGGTAGATTCCTTTTTAATGAGACTTGTTAATTCTCGTTGTGAACTCGCGGATAGAATTGAAACGATCGGTAAAGCAACGTTGAAACCGAAAAATAGAAGGAATCAACAAGAAGTATTAATGGAAGTCATTCTTTATATTTCTTTAACAAGAATTTACAAAGATGATTCGAAGTTTATAGAATATCTTATAAGTAAATTATCTCCATTTCAATTTGGTGTTTTTGAGTACTGGCAAATTGGTTTCTTAGAATACAGAAAAAAGAGATCTTGAAGAAGCATCAAAAAAGATGTCTCAACATCTCAAAAGTAATATGCGCACTTTTACACATTCTGAGTTTCCCCAAATTGAAGATAAATATGCTCTTAATTTAAGAAGCCAAAACCATATATGGGATCAATTAGAGTTTCAGCGAGATGAATGTTTCAAAGGAATCAAAAGTGCGCCTTTGATTGTAAACTGCCCACCTGATATAGCTCAAAAATTAATAGGAGGTTATGCTTCAATATTTGCGAGAATGAGCATCTTTTTTCAACAATTTAGGCAACCAAATTTAATACAATCTCTTAAAGATAAATTTCCTGATTTTGAAGGAGAAACATTCATAAACCTTGTAAAGGAGAGTCGCGATGACGCTCTAGCTAATGAGTGGAAAAATGACACGTCTCTTTCACATCCTAAAGATAAGACCCAAAAACCACTCGGCAGGAAAACTCCTTTAACGCACCAATCAGATGAGAGTAAATCGACTCTCCTACAAGATGAAGAGAATACCTCCCCTTTTAAAGATGCAAAAGAAGCATCAGAATGCGTTTCTGAGCCTATGGATCCTCCGTTGGATGAGGTTCCTTTTGGACCTAGAATTACAGAACTTGAAAGGAAAAGGCTGCGTCGTGCACAAAGAGAAGAACAACAACGACGTGCTAAAGAATGGGTTCAGCAAAGACATGCTGAGCATCTTAAAGAGGCTGACTTAACAACAAATCGAGAGCTTGTTTCAACTTTTAAATGGATGAATGATATCATCAATCCTGAAATAACTCTGACCTACCAATCGATTGTTGAAAAATTAAGACAAATCGCTTCCGTCAAAAACGGGGAAGGGTCCCGCCGCCATTTTGTCATTTATGATACACCCTTAGGCCGTCCTGTTGCCTGTTTTTATCATGAACCTCACCCTGATCAAGCTGTCCGCATCGAAAGATGGCGCGAGAGCATATCAGAAGCATTAAAAAAGGCGGGGTATTATCAATATAAAAGCTAACCGGTTGCATAGATTCTTTTTTGTTTAAAAGAGGGGCAATCTTGTGATAGTATCCCTGAAGAATTTGAATTCTTTTAATTAATTTTTTGAGGAGACTTAACAAGCTTGGCTGATATACGTTTTTATCAAAACACCGGCCCCTATACTCTTCAAGATCTTGCAGCTATATGTGGTGCAACGCCAGGACCACAGGCAAACCCTAATCTCATCATTATTGACGTGGCCCCCCTTCACAAGGCAGAAAAGGGACATATCAGTTTTTTTCATAATCCCAAATATCTTGATCACTTTAAAGAGACAAAGGCCGGTGCCTGTCTTGTGTCAGAGGAATATGTAAAATATGCTCCAAAAGGGATGGCTTTGCTTCTTTCCCCTAAACCTTATAGGGCGTATGGCCAAGTGGCATCCCTCTTTTATCCCTCTTCCAAAAGGGACCCAAACATCTCTCCCCATGCATCAATTCATTCAACAGCTAAAATAGGAAAAAATTGTTACATTGGCCCCTTTACTGTTATTGAGGCTCATGTGACCATTGGAGATGGTTGTGAGATCAAATCTAATACGACCATTGAAGCGGGCGTTGAATTAGGAAGTGAATGTTCTATAGATACGAATGTAACGATTAGCCATGCTATATTGGGCAAACGTGTTGTTGTAAAGGCGGGTGCACGCATTGGCCAGAAAGGCTTTGGGTTCCAAATGGATGAGGAAGGTCACCTTGATATCCCCCAACTTGGTCGTGTTATTATTGGAGATGATGTAGAAGTAGGATCAAATACATGCATTGATAGAGGTTCGGAGTCGGATACCATTATTGGATGTGGGACGCGAATTGATAATTTGGTTCAGATAGCACATAACGTACACATTGGTGAAAACTCAGTTATTGTTGCCCAAACAGGGATAGCGGGGAGTACCCATTTAGGGCGGTTCGTCGTCGTGGCTGGTCAGGTAGGAATTGCTGGCCATCTTTCAATTGGTGATGGTGTTAGAATTGCAGCTCAAAGTGGCATCATGCGTGATATTGAAAAAGGAGAGGTCGTAGCAGGATATCCATCTGTTCCTGTGCGCGAGTGGCATCGACAAAACATAGCCATTAAAAAACTTGGACAAAAAGGGAGTTGAGAGACAATGACTCAATCAAGTGTAATCGTTCATGATTTTAAAAAGCCGACAGAGTTGAACGCAGAAAAAGAGCGCACACCTTCTGTTGGAATAGAAGAGATTATGTCTCTCATTCCTCATCGTTATCCTATTCTGTTGGTTGATCGTGTAGAAAGCATCCAGTTGGATCATCGAGCTGTCGGCATCAAAAATGTATCGATGAATGAGTGGTATTTCCAAGGCCATTTCCCTGGTAAGCCTATTTTACCGGGTGTGTTGATTGTTGAAGCAATGGCTCAAACTGCGGCCGTTTTAGTCATGAAGACTCTTGGCATAAAAGATGAAAAATTGGTTTATTTTATGTCCATTGAAGAAGCTAAATTTCGAAAGCCTGTTGTCCCAGGGGATGTTTTACACTTGGAAGTTATTAAGGAGAAAAGTAGGGGAGCTGTTTGGAAATTTCGCGGCAATGCTTATGTTGGTGATCATTTGGTTGCAGAATCTGTTTTTGCTGCCATGATCGCTGATAAAGAAGTCAGCTAATGTACACGGTGTTTTCTTCCAAAATCATAAGAAATCTGCGCAGCTCTTCTCTGCGGTAATACTTTGTAACATTCTACCATTTGCCACTCTACGGAGGGATGGGTCATCCTAGGCATAGAAGGTAAAATGAGGTAATTATAAGCAAGGTTTAATAATGTCACAAATTCATCCCACAGCATTGATAGATAGCAAGGCACAGCTGGGGAATGATGTGAAAATTGGTCCCTTTTGCTGCGTAGGTCCCGATGTTGTTTTAGGAGACAATGTTACCCTTATTTCTCATGTAACAATTGCAGGGCGCACCCAAATTGGATCAGGCACGATTATTTATCCCTTTGCCTCGATCGGCCATCCCCCCCAAGATTTGAAATATAATGGTGAGTCTTCTCAATTGCTCATTGGAGAAAATAATAAAATTCGTGAGTATGTAACTCTTCAACCCGGTACAGAAGGGGGAGGTATGCTTACTCAGATTGGAAATAACAATTTATTTATGGTGGCGTCCCACGTTGCTCATGATTGCAAAATTGGAAACCATGTCATTATGGCGAATGGAGCAACTTTAGGGGGACACGTTGAAATTGACGATTATGCCATTATAGGGGGGTTGTCCGCAGTCCATCAATTTGTCCGTATTGGAGCACATGCCATAATTGGAGGAATGTCCGGTGTGGAAAATGATGTTATCCCTTATGGTCATGTAAAGGGTGAGCGCGCGCATTTATCCGGATTAAATTTAGTAGGGTTAAAACGGCGTGGTTTTTCTACAGACTCAATTCAGGTACTCCGCAATGCGTATCAAGAGTTATTTGAGGGAACCGCTCCCACACTGTCAGATCGCGTGGATGTCGTTGCTGATAAATATGCCGAAAGTGAAGATGTTATGCAGATTATTAGCTTTATCAAACACGATTCTCACCGGCGCCTTTGTTTACCCTCTACAATCGCGGCTTAAGATGAGGTGATATGTGCAGATTATAGGTCTTCTTGCTGGTAAAGGAGAACTTCCTTATAAAATTCTTCAACATTGCCTCCAACACAATAAGCCTATAGTTCTCGTTGCCTTTGAAGGACAAACTGATTCTGATTTAATTAATCTTCAAGAGAAACATTCTCAAAATTTTGTGTGGGCAAATTTTGGAGCTGTCGGAAAGATTCTACGGTTTTTAAAAGAAAATAAAGTCACCCATCTGGTGATGGCAGGCGCAATGGAGCGCCCCTCTTGGTCAGGCCTAAAACTTGATTGGAAGGGAGCACAATGGTTTGCAAAAATGGGCTTGGCAAAGACGGGAGCGAGCGCTTCGGGAGACGATTGGTTGCTGAAAAAAATCATACATATGTTGAAAAACGAGGGATTTGAGGTGATAAGCGCAGGAGATATCTTAGATGATCTGCTAGCTCCAGAAGGCATTATGGGCCTTCATCAACCACAAGAAACTGATTGGCAAGATATTAAGCAAGGAAAAGAAATCACACGCCTTCTTGGCATAGGAGATATAGGTCAAGCCGTTGTGATCCAACAAGGGCTTGTGCTTGGGGTAGAGGCCATTGAGGGAACCGAAGCTCTTCTTGTTCGGTGTGGCTCCCTAAGGAGAAAGGGGCGGGGAGGGGTTTTGGTAAAAATGGCAAAACCACATCAAAGTCGTGCTGTTGATTTGCCAACAATCGGCGTCTCAACAGTTCATCAAGCGCATAAGGCAGGCCTCTGTGGTATTGCAATAGAAGCAGGTTCAACGCAAATCTTAGATAAGCAAGCTGTTATAGAAGCGGCGGATGCAGCGGGCCTTTACCTTGTGGGTATTCGTCATTCATGACCCAATACACAATTTTTTTATCAGCTGGAGAACCTTCAGGTGATTTTTTAGGAAGTCAGCTCATGAAGGCTTTAAAAAAACTTTTAGGTGATTCAATAAAATTTACAGGTATTGGTGGCCCCTTAATGACGGCTGAGGGGTTAACCTCTTTGTTTCCGATGGAAGAACTTTCCGTAATGGGCTTTGCTGAAGTTCTTCCCCATATTTGGAGAATCAAAAAACGCATTCAACAGACGGTTGAAGCCATTGAAACTCAGAGACCAGATGCTGTGGTTACCATAGATTCTCCAGGGTTTAATTTTCGTGTTGGCAAAGCGCTAAAGAAGCGTATAAGAAGTATTCCCTTGATCCATTATACGGCTCCTTCTGTTTGGGCATGGCGTGCAAAGCGTGCAAAAAGTATTGCCAAATTTCTCGATCATTTGTTGGTCCTTTTCCCTTTTGAACCTCTTTATTTTGAAAAAGAAGGATTGCCAACTACTTTTGTTGGACATCCGGTTGTTGAAATGAATCTTTCCCAAAAGAAAGATTTAACTTTTCGTGATCGTCATAGAATACCGTATGATGTACCGCTCTTAACACTTCTGCCGGGGAGCCGTCGTGCAGAAGTAACGCGCCTCTTACCAGTCTTTCAGAAAACGGTTTTTCTTCTTCAGAAAAAGATTCCAAATCTCCATATCGTCATTCCAACTCTGCCTCACTTGGAAAAGTTCATTCGTGAGAAAATTACCTTTTCTGCAACTATAACAACAGAGCAATCAGAAAAATTTGCAGCCTTTCAAGAAAGTCAAGCTGCCCTGGCAGCAAGTGGAACGGTTGTACTTGAGTTGGCTGCAGCAGGTTTGCCAATGGTCATAGCTTATAAGCTACATCCCCTTACATACTTCCTCATTCGTCGTATGATAAAGATAAAATATGCTTCTTTGGTTAATATATTAATGGGGCAAGAAGTTGTTTCGGAGTTGATACAAGATAAATGTATCGCTCCTGCATTATGTGCAGCTGTTGAAAGTCTTCTTACTGACAAAGCGAAAGAGAAACAAATGCGTCAACGAATGAATGAAGTTATTAAAAAACTAAAGCCTCCGGCAGATTATCAAAGCCCGAGTTTATGTGCTGCTCACTCTGTTTTTAATCTTACCCATGAATCTACAATTTCATCCAAAAAACAAATATCACGTAGTTGTATGGAACCAAGTAAAGTGACATAATTTAAGAATGTGCGGTTGATCCTTCCTTGTAAACAATATCCACCAGTCAAATAATTTTCGACAATATTGTTACATAGAAAATCAAGAACTGAGAAATGACCACTCTTATGCAGGCTGGCTGCAAGGGTTACAACTCTTGACCAAAGCTCTCTCACCTCCTCACATCGGATAGGGAATGGATAAGCGTCTCCTATTCGAAAGAAGGATGTAAGCTCTGCTGCGATCGTATTGAAATAGGGAGGATTGAAATAGGCAGGCATATAACCTCTAACCAGCTTCGGAGTGACGATCGTTTCACGCCCTTCTTCTCCATACAAACAAATTACATCATCATCTTTTTTGAGTTGAAGAAGATCCTTGATTCCTTGTTGAATTTCTTCCCAAGTGAGGGAGCCATTATCTAACTTTAAATGACGTGCCATGGTGAGGAGCTGTGTTATCCCACCCCCTGTTCCAAAAACAAAATTATCGAGACGATGAACACCTTGGGCACCGCCACGCGATAGACATTCTTCGCGGCTAACCGCTAATTGAGCGAAAAAATTTACATCAATGTTTATAATAAATGCTCTGTAATCATTTATAAGTTTTTTATTTATTTCAAGTGCTGCTAAGACTTTTTTACCTGCACTTATACCATCGGCTATAGTTTGTCTTGCTTTTTGGATATCCATTTCCGTGAGTTTTTTTCTTTGTTGGAACTCAGCTGTAAATGTTTCAAAAGTGATTTTTTGTGCATCTAAAACTTGCTTGTAAAAACCTATAAGCTCTTCATCGTGCGTGAGTGCGGCTAAGATTTGTTGAACATAAGGAGAAGTATCAAAGAATCCTGAGCCTTCCTTTTTTCCTGGAGGGTCAAATTCAGAAGCGGGGGGGGGAGGTAATACTGTTGACAAACCAAGAGAGTGTATATGTTCGGTTAAAAGAGATTTTGGAAGTAATGAGCTCTTAGTAGTATTTCTGCGGAAAGAATAATAAGGGGAGCTTGGTGTTAATGGGGGTGTTTGTTCTTTTAAGGAAGCATGTGCGGCAGTGGTCGAGCTCGAGGTGTCGGCGGCTGGAACTAAATCAGGAACTTTAGGCGCTGAACTCGAAGTTTGAGGTTGGGAGTCAATTGAGGAAATGGGATTAGTTGCAGATGCAGGTTTAAGCGGTTCAGCTTGTGGAACTATGGCTGGTGTTGCATACAACTCATCTGCTATTGAAAACCAAAAATCATCTGGTGATTCAGGTTTATCTGCTGCTTGGCTAGACATAGCAAGGATTGTGAACAAAAATATAAGGTTAAAAAATTTCTTTTTCACGTGTCAATACTCACTACTCTTCTCATTTAAAAAATTTATTTCGATATATTGAGCCCTTGAGATTATTATATCTAATTTTCTTTTTTTATGTGGGTATAAGCCTTTAAGAGGCCAGTCTAATACATCTTAATGTATAGATAATCAATAAGGTTATATTTTTCAAGGGTATAAGAGAATTTTTTATTCGTGCTTATTTTACTTTAAAAACACCCATATGCCAACACTTAAAATAATGCGATAAATCACAAAAATTGTGAGTGTATGACGGGCAAGAAACGTAAGCATAAAATGAATTGCGGCAAGACCAGCCAAACTTGAAAACACTATTCCCAGCCCAATATCTGCCCACACGACCGCGTTTTGAATTTGAAGTGCATCATAAGCCGTTAATGTGGCGGCACCAATAATTGAAGGAATTGCCATTAAAAAAGCAAAGCGCGCAGCGGCTAGTCTATTAAAGCCAAGAGCCAACCCTACGCTTATACAAATTCCTGAACGACTGACGCCGGGTACTAAAGATATGGCTTGACCAAGCCCAATTAAAAAACCACGTTTTAATGTTATTTGGTTTAGATCCTTTTTCTGAGTGCCAATATGATCAAAAACAAACAAGACAAGCCCGAAAAAAAGGCTTGTAAAAGCAATAACACTCACTTGACGCATATCTCCAAGGCCTGATTTCTTCAATAAAAAACCAACGAAGACAGCGGGTAAAGTTGCCACTATTAAACTAAAGGCTAATTTCACTTCCTGATCAAAGTCCTGTGAACTAAATCCCCGTATACAATAGGTGATAAAGTGCGTGATCATTTTCCAAACATCGTTTCGAAAGTAAATTAACACGGCAGCTAATGTCCCGACATGTAAAGCAACATCCATCTCAAGACCCTGATTTTGCCATCCGAATATTTGGGGCAACAAAATAAGGTGACCGGAAGATGAAATTGGGAGAAACTCTGTGAGTCCCTGGATAAGGCTTAGGATAAAAAGATGCAGGACAGTCATAGTAATTCTATCACCATGCCATCATATGCGGGCTCAACATTGGGCGGGGTGCGTGCGTTAAGGTCATCATAATCTAAATTGTGCGTCATATGAGTTAGGATGGCCTTTTGGGGTTTAACTTGGTCAATCATTTTTAAGGTTTGTTGCACATGCGCGTGACTAATATGTGGTTCATCGCGCAAACAATCAACGACCCAAACTTTAATTCCTTTCAAAATTTCATAACTCTCTTCAGGTAATTCTATAAGGTCTGTTGAGTAAGCAAAATCCCCAATGCGATATCCGAATGAAGAACGATGTCCGTGATATTGTAAAAAAGGTAAAATTTGAATGCCTTCAAATTCAATAGTGTCTTCAAGTTCATGCCCCTCTAAAAAGGCAGGATAGAGCGGGTCCATAGTAACGAGGGCATAACCATAAGCTTTCCGAAGTGCGGATAAAGTACCATGATCAGCATAAGCAGGAATGGGTTTGCGATGTTTAATATAAATTTGGCGCAAATCATCTAATCCACAGACATGGTCGGCATGATCATGGGTGTAAAGAACCAAATCAATGGTATCGATACCTGCATCTAATAGCTGTACTCTTAAATCTGGGCTTGTATCTATTAAGATATTTTTATTATTGGTTTGTACCAAAACAGAAGCACGTCGCCTTCGGTTTTTAGGATTTTGGGGGTCGCAGGACCCCCACTCTCCCGTGATCAGGGGTACGCCGCCTGAGGCGCCGCATCCCAAAATCGTTATTTTCATAATGACAATCTCGCTTTAGGGAACAACGAAAAAAAGTTGTTCGTGGTTTCTTTTTCTATTTCACTATAACTTAAACCTTTTATACTCGCCAATAGTTCAGCTGTACAGCGGACAAAGGCAGGTTCATTACGTTTTCCTCTGTAGGGAACAGGAGCAAGGAAAGGAGCGTCTGTTTCAACAAGGATGCGATTCACGGGGGTGTTTTGGGCAATTTGACGCAAGGGGTCAGCGTTTTTAAAAGTTAGAATTCCAGAAAATGAAATATAAAATCCCAAATCAAGAGCCCTTTGCGCTAATTCAGCACTACCACTAAAGCAATGAAATACACCCTTTGCTTTATCATTACCAACTTCTTTTAGGCATGTAATGGTGTCTTCATCAGCATCGCGGGTATGAATAATAAGAGGTAGATCAAGATCTATCGAGGCGCGAATATGATCCGAAAAAGAGGAGATTTGATCTTCTCGAGGGCTATTGTTGTAATAGTAATCCAGACCAGTTTCTCCTATTCCGACGACTTTAGGATGCTGAGCATATGATTTAATTTTACTGAAGAGCACATCTCCCTCATACCCTCCCACATATTGGCTCGCTTCATGGGGATGAACACCCACTGTGCAAAAGACAAAGGAATACAAATCTGCAATATCTTGTATTTCTTTGGATTCTGATAATTTAGTATTGATTGTCAGCATTGTTCCAACGCCATTTTCCTGAGCTCTTGCAATGACGGCCTCTAAATCAGAGGAAAATTCTGGAAAGTTTAAATGACAATGGCTGTCAACGAGCATCGGATTCCTTATTCAATCTTTGTTAGTAATATACCTTTTTATGGCGCCTTTTTCATTTTTTTAAAAGCTAAAAATAGCATTTATGTGGATTGAATTTTAAAAAATAGTTTCGATTTTTATTAAGGCGTAAATCTTGGAAATACGCCTTCAGGTGTTGGCAAAGATATTTGAGGGGTCAACTGAGCATTTAGGTGCGCAAAGGTTCTCTGATCAGAAGGAACAGCAAGCTGATCTAAAATCCGAGCGCTGGCCTCTGGGACAATGGGCTGAGTTAAAATCGCAATTTGGCGAATACAATCTGCCAATACGTAAAGGACGGTTCCCATACGCGCTTGATCAGTTGTTTTTAATGACCATGGCTTTTGTTCATCAACGTACCTATTTGCTTCCGCGATTAACTTCCATATGTGTTCGACAACTTTATGGAGGGCTTGCTTATTTATTTCAGTTTCTAAAAGGGGCAATAGATCAGAAGCCTGAGAAAGAAGAGCATTATCAGCAGCTACGAGTTTATCTGGGCTTGGGACAACTCCCCCACATGTTTTTGCAATAAATGAAAGGACACGCTGGACTAAGTTTCCATAACTATTTGCAAGGTCACTATTTAAACGTGTGATCAGAGCTGCATCTGTGAAATCACCATCATTTCCAAAAGGGACTTCTCTTAACAAAAAATATCGAACTGCATCTCGTCCGTATGTTTCGACCAAATGAACAGGGTTAATCGTATTACCCAGAGATTTTGATATTTTTTCCCCATCTTTCGTCCACCACCCGTGTGCAAAAATGCGCTGAGGGGGTGGCAAGTCTGCAGCCATCAAAAAAGCAGGCCAATAAACAGCGTGAAAACGTAAGATATCTTTGCCGACAACATGAAGGCTGTTGGCCCAAAAATCTTTAAAGTCAGATGTTTCTTGGTCTGGGTATCCTAGAGCTGTAATATAGTTTGTCAGTGCGTCTAACCAAACATACATAACATGGTCAGGATCGTTTGGTACGGGAATGCCCCATTTAAAGCTTGTTCTTGAAACAGATAAATCGTGAAGTCCTCCCTCAACAAACCGCATAACTTCATTCCGGCGTGTTTCAGGTGCTATAAAATCTGGATTTTTATTGTAGAATTCCAATAACTTATCTTGCCATTTGCTCAAGCGAAAAAAATAACTTGGTTCCGTTACCCATTCAACATCGGCGCCCGTGGGAGCCTTGCCATCAATGAGTTCAGATTCTTGATAGTAGGCCTCGTCTCGAATAGCATACCATCCTGAATAAGCGCCTAAATAAATTTCATCATTTTTGATAAGTTGTTGCCATAGATGCTGTGCAGCTTTAATATGCCGGATTTGTGTTGTTTGAATAAAGTCGTCATGGGTAAATTGCATCATTGTAGCCAAGTTACGAAAATTTAGAGAGACTTCATCAACAAATTCTTGTGGAGATTTACCTGCAGCAAGCGCTGCTTTTTCAACTTTCTGACCATGTGCGTCTGTGCCTGTAACAAACTTTACATCTATACCATTTAAGCGCATAAAACGTGCAATCATATCACAGGCGAGAGTTGTATATAGATGCCCAATATGTGGGGCATCATTTACATAGTAAATAGGAGTTGTAATATATAACTTTTTAGAATGAACCATAAATAAACTCATCTCCAATCATTGGATTTTCAATTATAAAAAAGAGGGCCATAATAATATGATTACGATCTAAATAAGTATTTTGAGCTATTTTTATGAATGAGCTGGCACGCTGAAATGTGTCGATCCAATGTGTAAGAGCCTTAAGCTTAAGAAGAGGGCTTAATTTCTTATCTTGTGGAGTGAGAGGTTCTCCCATATGAATCAAAATAATTATGCGATAGAGTGTCCATAATATTAAATTTAATAAAACATCGAATCCTGTACTATCTTTACCCAATGACGTACATAAAGATTGGGCAGTTTGCCAATTCGCTTTTAATGCTCCTTCAATCCCTTGAATGATTTGATCAAGAAGCTTCAAGCCATCTGCTTGTTGAAGGGCCATTGCTTTGCCGATACTTCCTTGAGCAAGATGAAGAACATCAAGGGGGATATCGTCCCCTAGACTTGATTTAAGATCCTCAATTGATAATGGAAAAAGAGGAAGGCGACAACAGCGAGAACGTATAGTTGGGAGGACTTGTCCTAAAGAATGCGCGACGAGAAAAAAGAGCGTTTGAGCAGGGGGGTCTTCTAAAATTTTAAGTAAAGAGTTTGCAGCTGTTCGGTTCATTTCATCTACAGCATCAATTAAAACAACGCGCCAACCTGGTATTGCTGCGTGTTGATGAAGAAAATGCTCAATTTTTCGAGCCTCCTCAATGTTAATATCGCGGGGGATTTTTCCTTCTGAGTTTGGGTTTTTCTTAATAGTTAAAAAATTTGGATATGTTCCTTGCGCGATTTGACGTTTTATAAGCGCGGGCTCAAGTGCCCCGTTACTTAAGATTTCTTCGGATATTGTATATGCAAGCGCAGCTTTTCCGATGCCCTTTTCTCCAGACAATAACCACACAGGGGGCATTTTATGGCTATAAAAAGCCTGCCTTAAGAGAGTAAGCGCCTCCTGATGGCCAAACAATGTCGGTGGTGGCCTGAGGGATTGACAGGCAAGGGGAGCGTTGGGAGTCATTTACACCTGCGCGTCTTATAAAATATTTGGTCGTTAATTCAGGTTTTAACAGACCTTGTTCTCAATTTCTATGGTTAACTTTAAAATTTATATGAATAGGGCTTTTATTCAAAAGTGTACTCGTATTAATATAGGGTCCAAAAGGTTTTAAGTTTATGCGCACACTTTATCATTATTGGCTCTGTCCCTTTTCGCGTAAAGTAAGGCTCATTTTATCAGAAAAGAAACTGGATTTTGAGCTGGAAGTTGAACGTGTCTGGGAACGAAGACCAGAATATATCACCTTAAATCCTGCAGGCAAAGTTCCCTTGCTCGTCGATTTAAACGGGACAGCAGTTGTAGATAGTATGGCTATTGCCGAATATCTGGACGAGGCCTATCCTGAGCGCCTTCTTATTGGCTCAGGGTTAACCCAACGAGCAGAAGTAAGACGCTTAGTGGCTTGGTTTGATGATAAATTTGCCCAAGAGGTCAGTGTAAGTCTTGTGATTGAAAAGGTTTTAAAACGACATCTTTATAAAGATGAATCTGGCCCAAATTCAGGCGTTTTACGTATGATAAAAACATATATTCACGATCATTTAACATATATTTCTTGGTTGGTTGATCGAAGAAACTGGATTGCTGGAGATGAATTCTCTTTAGCTGATATTACTGCTGCAGCACATTTATCAGTTGTCGACTATTTAGGGGACGTACCCTGGGATAAGCATGAGCTTGCTAAAGATTGGTATGTACGTATCAAATCACGTCCCAGCTTTAGAGCTCTGCTCTTAGATCGACTTCCTGGATTAACGCCTTCAGCACATTATTCAGATTTAGATTTTTAATGCCACATCTTTTTATATTTGGTTTGGGATATGTAGGTCAGCATTTGGGCCTTAGGATGCTAAGCAAGGGGTGGCATGTAAGTGGAACGACGCGATCACAAGAACTGGCTCAAGCTTTATGTAAGCAAGGATTTAATGCGATCGTTTGGGATGGCCACAGCACACTTCCAAAAACTTTATTTAAAAAAGATGCGCACATTCTTATAACGATACCTCCTAATGAGGACGGCGACATTGTTTTAAAATCTTTTGATTTTTTCAAGATGGAGGCCAAGTGGATTGGGTATCTATCAGCAACTTCAGTCTATGGTGATTATGGTGGGGAATGGGTAACTGAGGATTCTCTTTTAAAACCGAACTCCTCACGGGGATTTCAACGTGTTTTGGCCGAGATGCAATGGCTGAGTCTTAAGGACATCATGTCAGATTTTCCCATTCATATTTTCAGGTTAAGTGGTATTTACGGTCCTGGACGCAGTGTATTGGAGAATATTAAATTAGGAACGGCACAGCGCATTGATAAACTCGGACATGTGTTTTCTCGCATCCATATTGAAGACATTGTTTCTATCCTCACAAAATCTTTGTCGACCCCTACAGCAGGTGAAATTTATAATCTAGCGGATGACGAGCCTTCCTCATCTGCTGACGTAGTAGCTTTTGGATGTCAAATTTTAGGGGTAGAAAGTCCGCCTCTTATTCCATTTGAAGCAGCAAAAATACCATCGGCAATGAAAGAGTTTTATGATGAACACAAGCGTGTAGCCAATGGTAAAATAAAAAAATTATTGGGTTCAGGCCTTATCTATCCTACCTATCGCGAAGGGTTAAAGCATTGCTGATATTGAGGTTGAAGTTTTCTCAAAAGTTGTTACCTTTAACATAGGATAGTTGAAGAGGGCATAAGGTTTTATGAAGAGTATTAAACGTCGTGGTATTATGCTCGTTCTTTCTTCTCCTTCAGGAGCAGGGAAAACAACCATTGCTAATCACCTGCTCAAGGAAGAATCAAATCTTGCTCTTTCAATTTCTTTTACGACCCGACCTCCCAGGCCAGGTGAGGAAGAGGGTGTTGATTATATTTTTGTTTCTCCCATCCAATTTCAAGATATGATAAAAAATGGAGATTTATTGGAATGTGCTGAAATATTTGGCCACAGTTATGGTACACCCAAAAAGCAAGTGTTGGATGCTTTGCGTTCTGGAAAAGACATAATCTTTGACATTGACTGGCAGGGAACCCAGCAGCTTGAGCAATTTGCCAGAGCAGACTTGGTAAGTGTTTTTATATTACCGCCTTCTACAAAGGAACTTGAACGCAGATTAAAAGCTCGTGCACAGGACGAAGAGAGTGTTGTAGAACTTCGTATGTCCGAAGCTGCGACAGAAATGAGTCATTGGGCTGAGTATGACTATGTTATTATTAATCATAACATTGAAGAGAGTGTTGCTCAAATGCGCGCAATCTTAACTGCGGAAAGATTAAAACGGACGCGTCAGTCAGGTTTGATAGACTTTGTAAATGAATTACGTCAAAAATAAGAGAGTATGCTGTATATTAATCTGAAGCGACTTCAAGAAAAACGAATCCAGTGGTTGATCATTATAAAGTGAATTACTCCCCAGACAAAAGCCGTTAACACAGTTGTAATAAAAAATTTTTTTCCGATTTTTGGGTTCTTAGGAGCACTGGTCGCAAATCCCTTTTTAGGGTTTTTTTCAATAGAAACCCCAAAAGGCAAAACCATGAACAATATGACCCACCAGATAACAAAAAAAACCATGGTACCAGATACGAGAGTCATTTATAACCTCTGTGGGTGTGTGTTTTTACCAGATACGAACATTTACAAATGAGTATATACTATTAATGGGGTGTGTAAGCATGACAAAAATTTTATTTACAAAATCAGTTGCGCTTGGGAACGATTTTATAATTTTAGATGCTCGTGAAACAGATCTTTCATTAACAGGTGAGCAAATTTGTAAACTCGCAAATCGCCGCTATGGCGTAGGGTGTGATCAACTCATACTTCTTCTTCCTCCCCAAAATCAGCATGCACATGTTCGGGCTAAATTTTTCAATGCCGATGGAAGTGAATCTGGTGCGTGTGGAAATGGAGCACGATGTGCGGCTCGTCTTATTATGGAAGAAGAAAATTTAGAGGAAGTGTTTATTCAAACCCAAGGAGCTCTTTGCCAAGCTAAGTGGGCCAAAGAAAAAAAAGGGGATGGAAAGCAGATTTCAATTACCATTGGCATGCCTCATTTTGCCTGGAATCATATTCCTCTGGCATCTCCAGAAGCTTTGAGAGACGTGTCGTATAATACAATTGCTTCCTTTTGTGTAAATGTTGGCAATCCACACGCTGTATTCTTTGTGGGGGATGTGGATGCAGTACCCCTGGCAAGTATCGGTCCTCAAATTGAGAATCATCAAGCTTTTCCGGAAAAGATTAATGTTGGTTTTGCCCAGATTGTTAATGCTGGTACAGTTCGATTACGTGTATGGGAAAGGGGGGCAGGGTATACAATGGCTTGCGGGACAGGCGCCTGTGCTGCAGCAGTTGCAGCTATTCATCAGAAGCTGGTTTCTTCAGCTTCTCGAGCTCCGTTACGTGTTATTCAAGAGGGTGGCGAACTCCTAGTTGATTGGCAGGAAGGCCAACCGATTACCATGATTGGGCCAGCTCAAATAACTTTTTCTGGAGAAATCGATATCTTATAAGAAATGGGGGATCTTAATTATAATTACAAAATTATGAGACCAATAGCAAAGGCCCCCAGAGGAGGAGGCCTTTGACGGGATGAAAACTTTTTGTACTCTGTACAAATTTTTTATGGATTTTCTGATGGATGATAGAGTTGGTTTGGACCATAAGTATGGTCGTATCTATGATCAGCCATTCCAAAGTTCTCTCTTTCAAAATTCCTATAATAATCATTGTCATAATATGAACTATTAGGGTACGTGCCATAATACGGAGGTTGGTATCTCCCTCCATCGCATGCATTAATGTCATAAGGATTTGCACATCCGGTTAGCAGAAGAGGTGCAGATAGAATCATTGGGGACAATAACAACATTATTTTAAAATTTTTCATGGTAACCTCTGTGTTAAATTTAACTTTCAATTTTATTATAATTATAGCATTTCTTACTAATTAGTTAACAAAATCTTGTTTTTTATAATTAAAAGTGGCTAAAAACATATCTGTCAGACACTACATTTCTTGAACAATTTTAAGAATTTCTTGTGCATGGCCTTCGACTTTCACTTTTCGCCATATGTGGCGAATAATACCTGACTCATCAATAAGAAATGTTGAGCGTTCAATACCAAAATATTTTTTACCATACATGGATTTTTCAACCCATGTTCCATAAGCTGAACAAACACGCCCATCAATATCAGATAACAGTGGAAAATTTAAATCATATTTGGCTTTAAAATTCTCATGACTTTTAATGGAATCTCGGGAAATGGCTAGTATAGCCATATTCATTCCGCTAAAAGCTTTTAAGTGATCGCGAAAATCACAAGCTTCTTTGGTGCAACCACTTGTATTGTCTTTTGGATAAAAATACAAAATGATCTTTTTACCCTGATAATCTGATAATTTGTAAAGCTGCCCAGAATCGCCGGGCAGCTCAACTTCAGGTGCAACGCTTCCTATACTTACAGTCACTTAAGAAGCTTTATGTGGCTCTTTATGTTCTTCTTTGGAAGACTCAGCCTTGTGTTCCTCAGGTGCTGCAGGTGCAGTTGCTTCAGCTGGTTTTGTTTCCTCTGGCTTCTGCTCTTCTTTCTTTGCATCGCAAGCTAATAAACAAATGCCGAGTGCGGCAATTCCCATATATACATACTTCATAATAATCTCCCTTAATCATAAAATACTAATAATACTCTCTAGCCTCATCATTATGATGTCAGATAGTATTAACAGAAGGTTAATAAATTATTTTCGAAAAGGGCAAGGTTCATCATTACCCAACGGTACAAAATTTTGTCAAGTGTGGCCAAATTACTTACAATTTCCATTATTGCATTGGTTTTGATAGGAGTTTTCGGTTTTTATCGTCTTCCGGCGGGGTGGGTTGAGCCTTCCTTAAATACAGCACTAGAAGAGACACTTGGGCCAGTAAAAATAACAATCCACCAAGCTAAAATACGCTGGGGAGGATGGCGCCATCCATTGGGAATTAGTGTCCATAATGTAACGCTAACAAAGGAAGATGTAGATATTAGCCTTGAGATTCCAAATTTGCTTTTCTCTTTAAAAATCATTCCACTTCTATGGGGAAAAGCAGAGGTTGGAAAATGTATTTTTGAAAACACAAAAGTCTATTCAAAGAAGCGGACTTTGGGAATAATTTCTGGAAGAGTCAAGTTGCGTGATAAAAATGTATCACTTAAGGCCACTTTTCAAAGCATTAATGGAACAGCTTTAACGCACTTATTCATGGGGCAAGATTGGCCAGAACATGCCTCTTTTTCTTTTGATGGATGGTTAAATTTAAATGGAAACTCACACGATGGTGTTTCAGAAATTGAACTATCTTGCACTTCTAAAGAAGGTACACTGGTCATTCCAGGCATTTACCCACATCCTGTTACCTTCGATCACGTCCATCTCTTTGTAGAAGGAGATAAGAAGAGTTTGTCTTTGCGTAAATCAATTTTAAAACGTGGGAATGCTCATCTAAACATTCAAGGAAAACTTAGTGCACCTGACTCATGGCTGCATCTCTATAAAAAGGGAGGGGATGTTAGTCTTTTTTTAAAGGGAAAAGGTGCTGACATTCCGATTAATGATCTTCACCTTTTATGGCCGCATGGACTAAGCCCCAAACCACGACACTGGGTAGTTAATCAATTGTCAAATGGAAACGCCGATTCTGTAAGTACCCAGATGAGCGGGACCATCTCCCTTAAGCCAAATGGAAAAAATATAGATTTTGGAATTCATGACATAAAAGGCACCATTGATGCCAGTGGTGTCACTGTGGATTATTTCGGGCAGTTGCCACCTGCAGAAAATGTGTCGGGCAGATGTACTTTCACAAGGCAAAAATTCATTATAGATGTGGTTGGGAGAGCGCACGGAGTTAATATCAATACGGGTAAGATTGTAATTGATGGACTTCATGTTAAAGATCAAACAATAGATATTGCTTTAAAATTAGAAGGTCCAGTGCGCAATGCCCTTGAAGTTATTGATTCAGCTCCTTTGCATTTTGCAAAAAAATTAGACCTGGATCCCGCGCGTATTTCAGGGCAGGCTGCAACAAACCTTCATTTAGCTTTTCCTTTAGAAACAGACGTACCATTGAAACTTGTGAATGTTGAGTCTCAAAGCAAAATAAAAGAAGGAAAAATATTATATGAAGCACCTGTTAACGGGAAACCCATAGAGTTTAATCAGGGAATATTTGACTTAGTTGTCAATAATCAATTCTTAAAAATGAAGGGTGAGGGATATTTACAGGGCATTGCAACAGAAGTTCAATGGCAAGAGCATTTTGCAGATCAAGGAATACCTTTTCGGCGACAATTTTTATTGAAAAATTCTGTCGATGCCGAACAAATAAAAAATTTTGGTATCGATGTAACAGACTATTTAAGGGGTCTGTCTGAAACGAAAATTCGCTATACTGTGGGCATATCTAAACAGAGTCAGGTCGAGGGTTTTGCAGATCTTACGCCTGTTGTCATGGTTTCACCTCTGTTATTTTGGCAGAAAGAGAAAAATAAACCAGCCCATCTGAAGTTAACTTTGCAAAAGGAGGCAGATCAGGAAAATTTCTCCTTGAAAACGCTCTCTTTAATTGCACCTGATTTATCTATGATAGCTGAAGGTAAGCGAAATAAATTAGGCAATTATTTGGAAATTGGACACTTAAAAATGGGCAAGAGTTCCTTAAAATCGTCACTTGAATGGAGTAAGGATGGACAACTCCAAACGACAATTTGGGGAAAAAGTATTGATTTATCTTATATTCTCGATGATAAGACCCAAGAACCTCTTATTATGCCAAATTCAACAAATAATAAGGGGATACCCATAAAGGTAAAACTCCTCCTTGATAAAGTTGTGCTAGGAGAAAATAACGAAATTCATAATGTTTCAGGTGAGATGCTTTATAAGGGGAGTACGTTAATGAGCACCCAACTGAAAGGAGAAAATATTCATAACAAAGCACCTCTTTCATTCACTATGTTTCCCTCTTCGAACAATCATCAGCAATTCACACTCGAGTCTGATGATGGTGGGCATCTATTACAAATGCTTGGAGCTGGATATGATTTGGAAGGAGGGCACTTGGTCATAAAGGGAATTAAATCTGAGACTTCTCAAAATAGTCAACCAAAGAAAGAAAAAAGTTGGGAAATCACAGGAGATATGACAATTGAGAATTTTACAATTAATAAAGCTCCTCTTTTGGCCCGTCTCCTTTCTGCGGCCTCTTTACAGGGAATTGTAAACTTTTTTTCAGGACGTGGTATCCATTTTTACAAAGGTGAAACGGATTTTTCTTTAACACCTGCAAAGCTCACGTTAAAAAAGACACGCTTGGTGAGTTTATCATTAGGTCTAACACTGAAAGGTTATATCGATCGTCTCACTAACAAGATTGATTTTTTTGGTGAGCTCATCCCGTTGTATATGGTAAATACATTTTTCGCTCAGATTCCACTGGTTGGTTCATGGGTTTCTGGGGGAAGAGAAGACGGAATATTCATGACACACTTTACCCTCACTGGTAATCGTCAGGATCCCGATGTTGCAATCAATCCTCTTACCAGCGTGACTCCAGGATTGATGAGAGAATTTCTCGTGTCACAAGAAGTAAGTCAAAAGAGTATGTTGCCTAAAGAATTCTCTAAATAGCGCCTTCAATTTTTTTTTGAAGTTCTTCCTGAGTTTGTTTGCTCGGAAATTTGGGCCCAGTTATTTTGCGTACTAACAACGCGAAAGCTCCATTTCCCATCACATTGGCACTGGTAAAAATTGGGTCCTGGATAATATAAATTGTTGTCATGAGGCTTGCCATCTCTGGAGTAAGTCCTAAATATTTTTGCAAAATAGGAATCATGACAATGATTCCCCCACCCGGAATACCAGCAACGGAAAACTTAGCTAAACAAAAATAAAGTGTGAACAGAAGGTAGTTTTCCAAAGTCGGGAGTGGCATGCCCGAGAGATTAAGGACAGCCAATGCCATGATAGGAATCGCAATGGCGTCACCCATGAGGTGAATATTAACGGTTGTTGGTATAACCAAGTCAGCAAACTGTTCATCCCCCATATTTTTTTCCGTTGCAGCTAATGTGACCGGCATAGTGGCTGCACTCGACATAGTTGAAAATCCCGTAATCCCTGCAGGTATCATATTGCGGACAAGTTCCAAAAAGCGACGCACACGGAAGCCGCTTACGATAAAATAGAGTAAAGATAGGTAAGAAATAATAACAAAGCAAAGAAGCCCAAAAATATGCCCAGAATTTTTAATTAAAGATGAGAGAGTTCCTTCATATTCCATTTCAAGAATAAATCCAAAAACATAGACTGGTAGAAAAGGAATAAAAGCTTTTTGTAAGAAAACTGTCACATAATGGCGCATATTTTGAGCCCAAGTAGTGACTTGAGGTACTTTTATAAAGGTAAAAAAGAGCCCCACGGCTATTCCTAAAAGCATGGTGCGGTCCGGAGCTAATATTTCAGGAAGATGAAGTGAAAAGAGGGGCGTTAACGTATCATGAATTTCTGGGAAGCTTGAGGTACCATTAAGGGTAATGAGGGATAATAGATTAAGTCCTATTCCATAAGAAACGAGCGCGGTAAATGCATTGGAAAGGGTTACGAGGACTAAAATGCTAAAAATAAGGAATGGAGCTGTACGTTCCATTGATAAAATGGCAGCTGTAATATAACTAAAAATGACAAGGGGCAAAATTCCAATAAGAATTTCTTTCAGGATACAGCTGAGCGTATAAAATATGCGAATGGTTTCAAAATTTAAAAAAGTGCTAAGGAAGAATGCACTTAAGATGGCAATGATGAGCTGAACAGGTAAATTTTTAAGCACGGTTTTTCTCTTTAACTAGGGGTGAGATGTTTATTTCCTCGCAAAATTTGGTAATTTAAATATAAGAAGCTTACTCCGCCTTTAAGCGGAAGTATCCGTGAACGATAAAATAAAATAGTGATTCAACATATTCATACCATAGGCATAAAAAGCATGTTAATCAAGAAAATTCGACGGTCACTTATAAGATTTATAAATTACTTGAGGGGATATTTTTTACTATTTTTTTTACATCCATTCTCACTCTGATCTAATATACCTCAAGAGATGTTTTTTCGGGGAGAGGGGTATGTTCAAAATCTTTATTATAAGCGTGGGACTTATTTTTGGGTGTCAGGCATCCCAGCAGATACTAAGGTTACCTGCCGTTGTCGGACAATTTTATCCTTCAAATAAAGAAGCTTTAAAGAAAGATATTGACCTATATTTAAAGAAGAGTAATGCACCACCTGATCGCGCTCCATCAAAAATAATAGGAATGATTGTTCCCCATGCTGGATATCAATATTCAGGTCAAACTGCAGCGTACGCATATCGCTCTCTTGAGAATCAAAATTTTGATGTTATTGTAATTTTAGGACCATACCATTCGGATTCTTTTCCTGGAGTTTCTGTCTGGGCGCAAGGGGCATGGCGTACCCCCTTGGGGGAGGTGAGCATTGAAGAAGCACTTGCCAATAATATTCGAGGAGAAACACCTGATTTTTTGTATGACCCACAAATTCATATAGTTGAGCATTCTTTAGAGGTTCAAATACCCTTTATTCAGGTTGTTGCGCCCAAGGCTAAAATTGTTCCTATTTTAATTAGTGACCCTAAATTCGCAAAATCCCTTGCAAGGGCTCTTTATAAGCATTTGCGCAATCGCTCAGCTTTGGTCATTGCTTCAACAGATTTGAGCCATTATCACCCCGATTCTATCGCACGAGATATGGACAAAAAAGCACAAGATATTTTACAAAAGCTTTCACCAGAAATATTTCGTGAAGCCTATGATAAGAAGGAAATAGAACTTTGTGGAGCAGCTGCAGTTTTAACACTTTTAGAGTTTGCAAACCTCTATGGTCATGCTGAATTGACTCCTCTTAATTATGCAAACAGCGGAGATAGAACCCATGATAAATCTAATGTGGTCGGATATAATGCCTCCCTTTTGACCCTATCTGAAAATATGTCATCAGAACAAAAAGATCTTTTGCTTAATTTTGCAAGAGATACGCTGTATGCTTATATAACCAACAAAACAATTCCGACACTTCTTATAAACGATCCTTTCTTGAAAGAACCACGTGCCGTTTTTGTGACTTTAAAAGATAAAAATGGGCACCTTCGAGGATGCATTGGTAACCTTGAGGCGCAAGAGCCTCTATATTTAGCTGTTCAGCATATGACCATCGAAGCAGCTACCCATGATGCGCGGTTTCTTCCCGTCACTGCCCAGGAGCTCAAAGATCTATCAATTGAAATATCCATCCTTGATACGCCTGTTCAAGTCAAAAATGCAGATGAAATAATTTATAAAACACACGGCGTTATTCTGTCACAGGGCAAAAGGAACGGTGTGTTCTTACCTGAGGTCGCAAATGACTTTTCAACACGTGAAGATTTTTTATCAGAGTTATGTACGCAAAAGGCCGGATTGTCGAGGGATTGTTGGAAAAAAGCTGAAACTCAAATTAATGTTTTTACAACACAAACTTTCAGTCAATAACATGTAAAAAGATTGGAGATAGGGGTTATCTAACGAAGCAAAATAGATTATAAATAAATTTGTAAGAAAAGTTTTTCCTTAAGAACAAAAAAAGAAGGAATAACAAATGAAACAAATTGTTCATGATCTTCTTTTACTTGCTGACATCAAAATCAATGGCAGTCGCCCATGGGATTTAATGGTCCATGATGAGCGCTTTTATAATCGCCTCTCGAAAAATTTAGATCTTGCCCTGGGCGAATCTTACATGGATGGATGGTGGGATTGTGAGAACCTAGATGCATTTTTTTGCAAAGTCATATGTGCGGATATAAAGGGAAAAGCACTGGAGCGCCCAGAGTTTTTGAAAAGTTTAATCCTCCAAAAAATCTTTGAAAGTTTGAGAGGGATCTTTAATTTCCAATCTAAGAACAGGGCATTTATCGTTGGGAAAATGCATTACGACATTGATAATCATCTTTATCAAACAATGCTTGATAAGCGTATGACTTATACATGTGGATTTTGGGGAAATAACATTCAAACATTGGATGAGGCTCAGGAAGCAAAGCTGGAATTAACTTGCCAAAAATTGCACCTAAAGCCAGGAATGAAAATTCTAGATATAGGATGTGGGTGGGGCAGTTTTGCAAAATATGCTGCGGAAAAATATAAAGTTTCAGTGGTGGGTATTACCATATCGAATGAACAATATATTTATGCGCGCACTGTTTGTCAGGGTTATCCGGTTGAAGTTCGTTTGCTAGATTATCGTGAGCTTAATTCAGGGTCAGTAAAATTTGATCGGGCGGTAAGTCTTGGAATGTTTGAGCATGTAGGACATAAAAATTATCGTTCTTTTATGGAAATAATTTTTGAGTGTTTGACAGACGAGGGATTTTTTCTCCTTCATACAATTGGAAGTAACGATTCTACAAAAATTTGCACAAACCGATGGATGGATACCTATATCTTTCCAAATGGGCAAATTCCCTCTATTGCACAAATTGGATCCTCCATCGAAAAATTATTTGTGATGGAAGATTGGCATAATTTTGGAAGCCATTATGATAAAACACTGATGGCTTGGCATAAAAATTTTAATGATCATTGGGATGATTTAAAAAATAGATATAATGAACGTTTTCGGCGCATGTGGAACTATTACTTACTTTCTTGCGCTGGAAGCTTTAGGGCGCGTGATAGTCAGCTCTGGCAAATTGCTCTTTCTAAAAATGGAATTTTAGGTGGATATGAGAGGCCTGTTTTGACGGCAAATAATACGCTTTTCACTTCCTTACATGCCTCGTGATTAATACAAAACTCACCCCCTTCGCTGCGTTCTCTCTCTCTTCGTCATTGCTAGGTCCCCTCTCTCTTTGTCATTGCGAGGAGCGAAGCGACGAAGCAATCCATGTATTAACTTTATTTTATTATGGGCACTTTAAAAATTTGACTTTTGAAATGGGCATCTCTTAATACTCTTCCTGCTAGCGCGTTTTTAAAAACACATTGATAAACAGCTTATTGGAAAAGGATGGAAAAAATGTCTTTTTAATTTTGTATCGTATCACTCGCTTCTCCTGAAGAATGAAGGATCACGAATGTCGACTTTATGATCCACAAGTCCTTCAACAAATGTATCCCCATTTGCGTCCGCATCGGCTCTGCGTGCATTGCTTCAAATTTGAAGCTCACTTTGAGAGCCCAAGTTTTATAGCAAGATCACGCCTATCTATCCGCAAGGATAGCTGTTAACTCGCATCCTTAATAACCTTAAGGAAGCGCTCTCTCCTACCGACTGAAAAGTCGAGTTTGGAGCCTTCCGGTGCGGACACAAATGGGGATACAGAAAGCAAAAGAAGAAAGAAAAGAAGAAAAGAAAGAAGGCGAGGAGTCTACTTCACGTCATTGCGAAGAGCGTAAGCGACGAAGCAATTAATGTATTTTTTATCCTTAATACACTCAATACCCCCACCTCTGGCGGAGGTATTGAGTGTATTCATACAATTTTTAGCGATAAATACATGGATCACCACGATTACTATGGAATTTCGTGATGACTAAATATGTATTGTCATTCCCATAAAAACGGTAACCCAACGCTAAAATGCATAGAAATAAAAAACCCTTCTTCTTTTTTGAAAAAGGGTTTCTTATAAAAAGGGACGGGCGATTTAATCCTCCCACTCCTCTTTGCCTGCGTGAGAACCAGGGACGGGTATTTCTTCCTGACTTTCTTTCATATTTAGCCGTCTTTCAACCAATGCTCTTTTTAACACGCTTGCCAGGGTGCCATCATCCTGAGCAGCAGCCGGAGGAGGATTGGTGTTTGGTTCAACCCTCTTTAATTTCATCCCCTTATGAATAGCATCTAAGTGTCCTTCCGGTGCTGTATGTTCAGGTGCGGGGGGTACTCCTGCACCTTTTTTTGGTGTTCCAGCACCTGGTTTTGGCGCTCCCTTACCAGGCTTTGGTGTTCCTCCGGAACCTGGAGGCGGAGGCGGTGGGGGAGGTGCTCCTGCTCCGGGAGGCGGAGGAGGTGCTGCAGCTGGAGGTGGCGGTGGCGGCGCTCCTGCATCAGCTTTTGGAGCACCTGGCTGTGAGGGAAGCGCTCTAGTTGGTCGCGGAGGCGGTGCTCCTGCATCAGCTTTTGAATCCAATGCCTGATGGGTAGGACGTGGTGGACTTCCAGTCGCTCCTCTTGCGTCAGCTCTTGGTCGCGCAGGAAGATGGGGTGCTGTTGCTCCTGCTTTTGGAGTAGTTCCGGGTGGCGGTAATGCCGGTGGCGCGTCAGACGGAGGTGGTGGAGAAACTCTTCCAGTTCCTATGAGGGGTTGATGTGCTTTAGCTACGGTCTTCGAAACTGAAGATTGTCCAGCTGGTTGCCCTGGATGAGCTCCTGGCGCCGGAGCCGCAGGTTCTGCAGTTGCCGGTGAACCTCCCTTTGTACATTTTTTAAATGTCTTACTTAATTTATCTTGTGAGAGAGGTCTCTTGTTTTCCTTAGCCGCTTGTTGATTGTACTGTTTCACAAGGTCATCTATAGATGTACAATCTTTTTCGTAGTCGGGTTTTCCGGAAAGGATATTAAGTTTACTTTCTATTTCAGATAATGAAACTCTTTCACACCCTTTACGGTAAATTGTAATCTCATTTTTAGAAAGCTCTGCTTTCCTTACCTTCTTAGCAATATCATTGTACTTATCTACTTTTGAATTTATTTCGTGACAAGTTCTGTCAGTTGGTTCTTCCTTTGCTAATTTTTCAAGCTGGCCTTTAATGATAGGAAGAAAGTCTGCTTCGCTAGCTTGTGTAGCACTTGAAAGGGTTGCTCCTAAAATAATTCCAGCGCTTGCCATTAATGGTAGCAATTTTAATTTTGAAAAATGATGTCCTTTGGTCATGGTCGTTCCTCTGCACAATAGTTAATTCCTCATAGTTAGATTAAAAGAAAAGTATTGATTGTTCGTTAATTTAGCTAAAAATTTTTGAAAGTCATTCTGCTTTCTCTTAAAAAAACAAGCCGTTTTAACTTCTCGTAAAAAAGTAAGGGATTATATTTTTAGTATACGAGGAGACAAGACCCACCGATGGGACAAGAGTGTGAGATGCATAAAATCCTAAAGCAGCTTGAAGAAAAGAGGAAAGAAAGTTATCTGGGCGGCGGACAGGAACGCATCGATCGTCAGCATGCAAAAGGTAAATTAACCGCCCGAGAGCGTTTAGATATTTTGTTGGATGAGGGGTCCTTCGAAGAATGGGGCCAATTTGTCGAACATCGTTCAATGGATTTTGGCTTAAAGGAACAAACAATCCCGGGAGATGGCGTGGTCACAGGATATGGAACAATCAATGGTCGTTTGGTTTTTGTGTTTTCTCAAGACTTTACGGTTTTTGGCGGCTCTTTAAGTGAATCCCATGCTGAAAAGATCTCAAAGATTATGGATAAGGCCATGCAAGTTGGGGCTCCCATTATTGGATTAAATGACTCAGGGGGAGCCCGTATTCAAGAAGGGGTTGCCTCCTTAGCAGGATATGCTGAAGTTTTTCAGCGTAATGTGCTCGCCTCTGGTGTTGTTCCTCAGCTTTCCCTTATTATGGGCCCCTGTGCGGGGGGGGCTGTTTACTCGCCAGCGATGACTGACTTTATTTTCATGGTTAAGCAAACTTCCTATATGTTTGTAACGGGTCCTGATGTCGTTAAGACAGTGACAAATGAAGAAGTAAATGCAGAAAATTTAGGAGGAGCAAGCGTCCACACATCTCAATCAGGTGTTGCTGACCTTGCCTTGGCGGATGATATTGAAGCCCTCTTGCAGGCGCGACGCCTTATAGACTTTTTGCCCTTATCCAATCGTGAACAACCTCCCATGCGCAAAACGTCGGATACTCCGACCCGTCTTGATGCGGCGTTAGACACGTTAGTGCCAAGCAACTCCAATCTCCCCTATGACATGAAGGAGCTAATTTTAAGCGTCGTTGATGAAAAGGATTTTTTGGAAATACAACCAGACTATGCGCCTAATATTCTTATTGGGCTTGGCCGTCTTGATGGACGGACGGTTGGAATAGTTGCTAACCAACCCATGGTGCTTGCAGGATGTTTGGATATAAATGCCTCGCGAAAAGCTGCACGCTTTGTGCGCTTTTGTGATTGCTTTAATATTCCCCTCGTTACTTTTGTGGATGTCCCTGGATTTCTCCCAGGTGTAGAGCAAGAGCAAGGAGGGATAATAAAGCATGGAGCAAAATTATTGTTTGCTTTTGCTGAAGCGACAGTTCCAAAAGTGACTGTGATTACGCGCAAAGCGTACGGAGGCGCTTATGACGTTATGAGTTCAAAACATATACGTGGGGATGTCAACTTTGCTTGGCCGACAGCTGAAATTGCTGTCATGGGGCCCAAGGGAGCAGTGGAAATTATATTTAGAGAAGACATGGATTCTTCAGAAAAGATGGCCATGCGCGTTGAGGAATATCGCAGCAAATTTGCACACCCCTTTGTGGCTGCTGGGCGTGGATTTGTTGATGATATCATACAACCCCAAACGACGCGCCTGCGTCTTTGTCGCTCTTTAGAGATGTTAGCAAATAAAACTCTTGTCAATCCTTTTAAGAAACACGACAATATTCCATTATAAGGGTTGATATTTTAACATCGTAAAAAGTTAAGTTCATATAACTGTTGAGGAGAAGGATTTATGGAGAGAGAATCAGAAGTTCGGGAACGTGTGCGTGAGTTGCGCATTTATTATACAAACTTGGTGGTCTACGCGGGTGTATCCCTCGGATGTGTCGTCATTTGGTTGCTCAATGGAGCAGGGGCTTTTTGGCCCATATGGCCAATGATGGCCTTTGGAATTGCAGCATCCTTACAAGGTGTGCGCCTGGGGCAGTTAAAATCTTTGGAAGATTGGTTTCCCTTCCTTAGTCCAGAGTGGGAAGACAGCCAAGTTAAGGCTCTTTTAAAATCTTCAAAGGAAGATAGAAAGACCAAAGACAAACTGAGCATGCGGTCCAAAATAGACGAGAATGACTAAACCCTTTGTTTAGAAAAATTCTCATTGCAAATCGAGGTGAGATAGCTTGTCGCATCATCCGAACGTGCAAAAAAATGGGAATTCGCACAGTTGCTGTTTATTCTGAAGCAGATTCATACGCACCTCATGTAACGGCAGCTGATGAGGCGTACTCTATCGGCTCATCCTTCGCCAAAGAGAGTTATCTTAACGCCAATATCCTTCTCGAAGTTGCAAAGTTGGCCGATGCAGATGCCCTTCATCCGGGATATGGATTTTTATCAGAAAATGCTGACTTTGCTGCTGCTGCAGAAGCAGCCGATATTACTTTCATTGGCCCTTCTTCCCATCTTATTCGGCTCATGGGCGATAAGCTTCAAGCCAAAGCCGCAGCGCGGCAAGCTAAGTTACCTCTTTTACCAGGAAGTGAAGGGGCTCTTTCCACCAAAAAGGAAGTGAAAGCTCTTGCTGAACACCTCGGTTATCCACTTCTGCTTAAGGCAGCAGCCGGAGGGGGAGGCAAGGGCATGCGTGTTGTCTGGAATGAAGATCAGATAGATGAAAATTTAGAAAGAACAATCAGTGAAGCAAACTCAAGTTTTAAAGATGGACGCATTTTTGTTGAAAGGTATCTAGAATCCCCTCGACATATTGAAATTCAAGTTTTAGGAGATAAGCATGGCTCTATCGTGCACTTAGGTGAGCGAGATTGTTCTCTCCAAAGGCGTCATCAAAAGATCATAGAAGAATGTCCTAGCCCTTTTATGACGCTCGAATTGCGGCAGGCCATGGTTGACCAAGCATTGGCCTTGGCCCATCATGTTGGGTATTTCTCTGCGGGTACTGTGGAATTTATGGTAGAGGCTTCTGGGCAGTTTTATTTTCTAGAAATGAATACGCGTCTTCAAGTGGAACATGCCATCACAGAAATGGTGACCAACCTTGATTTGGTGGAACACATGATTCGCATTGCTGCTGGAGAACCTTTACCTTTTAAACAAGACCAGCTTACCTTTTCAGGCCATGCAATTGAAGCGCGCCTCTATGCAGAAGATGCTAACCATAATTTTATGCCATCCAGTGGGCGGATTACCAGTTTTGAAACACCTCCCATGACAGAGGGTCTTCGCTTAGATTCAGGTGTTGAAGCGGGAAGTGAGGTGAGTGTTTATTATGACCCGATGTTTGCCAAATTGATATCTTGGGCTCCCACACGCGCAGAAGCGTTACACTGTATGCAAAAATCCCTGGCTCAATTTATCATTGAGGGGCCAACTCATAATGTTGGCTTTCTGGAGTTTTTGTTGCATCACCCTAAAATTAAGGCAGGCGATTATACAACACCTTTCATAGAGAAGGAGCTGTCTTTTGAAGGAACACCTGAACAAAAGCGGTTGACTAAAGCGATAGCTGCCCTTCTTTATCATCAAACTTTTATTTTGGAAAATGAAAAGACTTTGAGCAAAACGTGGGTGGTGGTTGAACAGAAAAACGGTCTTGAGGTCAAAATTCAAAAGAACAGTGTTACACTTGATAATGAGACGTTTGAAATTGACCTGCGTTGGCAGCCACGGCAAAGAAAGTTTGAGGCGATTATGGACGGGTTATCCTGCTATGGCCAGGTGACTCTTGATTCTCGAAATGTGGTGGTAACCCTTTTTGGTATAACCCATACATTTCAGGTCAAGTCTTTAAAGGCTTGGGAACTCTCATCTTATTTAATTTCATCCAATTCTTCGTTGGATGCAAAAGTAATAAAAGCACCCATGCCAGGTGTCTTAATTTCCTTACCTATTTCTCCCGGAGACCAAGTGCGCCAGGGACAGATTCTAATGGTTATTGAAGCTATGAAAATGGAAAATGCAGTTAAATCACCCATCGATGGTACAGTTGTTGAAATTTTAGTGGGTACAGGGGAGAGTGTGACGCGCAATCAAGTCTTGATACATTTGGGTGATTGAAGGTTTTTCCCAGGCACACATTGTCGTGTGCCTGGATATTCCCAAAGGAACTTTATGCGATGATAATAATCGCTGCTTGATGGAATCTTTTCCTCAGTATCGTCACCAGCCCTTTAAGCCGCCGCCGACAACCATTTCTAGATTCTCAGTATTTAGTTCGATAATGACTTGATCGGTCATAATATCCTCCAATATCTAAGTTTGTAGGTAAATAAAAACTATTTTTATCAATTCCTACGTTAGATAATTTAGTATTTATGGCGGGAAAATCAATAATTTGTTAATAAAAACTAATTATTTATAAACGTGTAAGATAGAAGGATTTAGAAAGATATTTTCCATATGTTTTCCAGGCACACCCTTAAGTGTGCCTGGAAGGTTCCAAATGGTAATCCATGCGATATAAATAATCGCTGCTTGGTGAAAACTTTTCGCACAGTATCCTCAGAAGCCTTTTATGCCACCGCCAACAACTGTTTCAAGAGTCTTAACATCAAGTTCAATAATAAATCGTTCCATTACACTTACCCCCTTTGCAGGCAAATAAAATTTTTGCTTGTATTATTAAGCCTGCACTATAAAAGATAGTTTTTGTGGGTCTTAATTCAACAATTTATTAACAAAAAGTTAATTTTTTATTGGCAGATGAAAATTATACTTTAATTTTTTTATTCACCGTTGAGTCTTTTGAGAAATGATCTTACCTTTGTCCATTAAAATGACTTTATCTGCTTTTTGAATGGTGGATAGTCGATGAGCTACTGAGACTCTTGTAACAGGAATTTGCTTCAAGGTATTTAAAATGACTTCTTGGCTAAAATTATCCAAAGAGCTTGTCGCTTCGTCTAGGAGGATTAAGGAACAAGGTTTTGCTAAGCACCGTGCCAATACCAGTCTTTGACGCTGCCCCATAGAGATTGAGCGGCCATCTCCGGCAATAATCGTATATTGCTGCATAGGCATGTTCATTATCTCATCTAAAAGAGCTACACGTTTAAGAAGAGATTTCATTTCATTTTCTGTTAAATAAGGATTGGATGCGCGTAGATTCTCGAGTATGTTACCGGTTAAGAGCTGAGGGTTTTGAAGAAGCGTGGCTGTGTGATACCTTACTGTTGGCATATCGAGCTGTTGAATGGGAATATCGTCCAACAAAATAGTTCCTTCATCACATACTTCAAGGCCAAGTATTAATCGAATTAGCGTTGATTTTCCCGCACCTGAGGGTCCAACAACAGCAACCCATTCTTGTGGATTAATAGTAAAACTTACATTTTTTAATATATAAGGATTATCTTTTTGGTAACGAAAACTAACATTTTGAAATTCAATTTTTCCTTTCAATACTGTTTTAATTTTCTCTGGCTCATCCTTTTCTCCTTGTTCGCTTAAAAGGATTTGAGATCGTTCAATTTTTGGAATATGACGCAAGAGTTTATCGATGACCTCAACAATTTTAGAGAGAGACATAAAATACTGGGTCATTGCCATTTGTATACTAATAAAATTTCCAATTGAAAGTTTTGGATGAGTGGGTTCCCAAAGATTATAATCTACCATCAAAAAATAGAGTGAAATAACAGTTATTATAGGGAAAATAAATTCCAGAACCCGGTAATAAACTAATAAGTACTGAGCTCTCATAAGACGACTCATCTTACTGAGCTCCATATTCAACCATCTATGAAAAATTTGCGTTTGTGCGTTCGAGGTAATGACTTTTATAACGCTCCGAATTGTTTCAAAAAGAAAACTTAAGAGTTGGGCATTAGTTTGTGCTGCTGAGCGATGATAGCGCACCATATGTTTAATAAATGATAAGCTTGCAAAGCCAAATAAGACAGTCCCAATTAAAATAAATAACCCTAACATGGGCAAATAAAAAGTTATGAATAAAAGAAAAAAGAGTGATATAAATATCTGGAATAAATTGGTGAGAACAGATGCTGTAAGATCCCTCTGTAAGTTTTCAATAGAAATAAGGCGCTCATGGAGATCCCCGAGCCGAATAAATTTGAAAAATTTAGAATGGAATGAAAGGATACGATGCCAAAGTGCGGATCCGATCAAAAGACAGCTTTTAGTTTGAAAGCGAACTGCAGCATAATTTCGAACGATCTCGAAACCTATTCCGCCAAGGCTAACGGCAATAAGGCCAATAAATACTTGGTCAATAAGGCTATACTGGCGAAGGATAATGGCTTTATCAAAAATTATTCCAATGAGAAAGGGCTCCAAGAGCATGATAAGGGCTATAAGACTTTGCAGGATAAAAAACATCCACAATTCTTTGCTTGTTTCTTTAAAATAATGTTTAGCTAATTGATATAGATTCTTACATTTGCTTGGCAATTCCTTGTATAAAGAATAGCCTATTGTTTGATAACGAGAGATAGAGGAAGAATCAAATAACGAATTAGTTCCTTTTGAGGGGGAGTAGAGATGATATTTCCCCCCCTTAAAATAAATCAAACAGGGTACGGAAGAAGTAGAATCAAAAACGATGAGTGGATTTGATTCCTTTTCAAGTTTAAGCTGATTAAGATTAACTTCTCGGGCAATAATTTTACAACTTTCAGCCATACGATAAATTTTCTCAGCAGGAGTTTGAGCTAATGAATCTATGACAGGTTTCTCAGAGATATTACTCATATACGCGACAACTTCAAAACAGGCTTTTAAATGCTCTTCGGGGTTCGATGATTTAACAGTAGAGAACACTGCCTTCTTAAGAAGTGGGGTCGCTTTGAAAAAGGGATCATCAAGAGGAAATGGTTGGTCGTTTTTCATTCCATCACCTCATCGCCTTTTGAATATTTTTTTATATCTAAAGAATCTTGCCATTCTAACTCTACAAGATTTTTGTATGTGCCGGTTTTCACTATAAGTTTATCATGCTTACCTGACTGAATAACCTTTCCTTGATCTATAACAAAGATTTTGTCTGCGTTTTGTATTGTTGCGAGCCTATGGGCAATGATGATGATTGTAATTTTAAGCTTGCTGAGTGCTTTGAATAAGGCCGTCTCATTTTGCACATCTAAAGCACTGGTTGCTTCATCCAGAATTAATACGTCAGTGTTTCGTATCAATGCACGCGCAATTTCAAGACGTTGGCGTTGACCTCCGCTAAGATTAGCACCATTTTCTCTTACAATGCAGTTAAGGAGACCGCGAGGGGATAGTTCCTCATACAAGCCAGAGAGTTTTAAAGCATCGATGAGTGTTTTATCACTAATGTTTTTATCCCATGTGGTGAGATTCTCACGAATGGTTCCTTCAAATAGGTAAATATCTTGATCCACAAGAGAAATACGGCTGCTTCGCAAGGCAGAGTGCATATCTTGTATAGGTTTAGAATCCCACAATATTTTTCCTGAAAGGATGGGATATAGCCCGCAAATAATTTTTGAAATTGATGATTTTCCCGAACCACTTATGCCGGCAATTGCGATTCTTTTTCCTTTTGGAATGACAAGATTTAAATCTTTAAAGAGAGGAGGGTCAAAAGGTGCATAACTAAAAGTTATATTCTCTAAGGTAATTTTCTCTTTGAGGGGGGGTAAGCTTGGAGTTTTTGATTTACTTGATGAGTCACTCTTGATTTCATGTAAAGTTTTCTGAAGAAGAATATCGTTAAAGCGTGTGATAGATGCTTTTACTTTTTCTAGCTTGGTAGAAAAATCGAGAAGGGTCATTAAGGGGGTATCGAGGTAATTTACAAGAACCAAGAAAGCAACAAGAGTGCCGATTGTAATATCTTCTCCCATTACTAGATATGATCCTCGATACAACAGTGCAACCACCATAAGAGTTGCTAAACCTGTTAAACAAACGTTCGTATATTGCTCAATAGTCCCCACCGCTTGTTGCTTATTTAATAAAACATCATGATGAGCTGCCCAAGTCTTAAAAAAATTGTGTTCTAGATTATTAGCTTTCAATGTATCTATGAGCTGTAAACCATTCATTTCAATACCAGCTACCTTGCCATTTTCTTGCTGAAATTGGATATTTGCTTCTCTAATTGGTTTGCGAAAAACATAGAAGACTGCGATGCGGAAGAGGACAAAGATAAGAACAACGAGAAATATTTGCATTGAGAGCATGCTCAAGACAATTGCAAAGAGAATAAGTCCAAATATATTAGACAATGCACCCATTATTTCGAGTGATAAAAGGTTGGATAGCTCATCAGTTGCAGCGAGACGGGATAAGATATCTCCACTATATCTTTGATCAAAGAAACGAAGGGGTAAATAAAACAATTTATGAACAAGGAGGCTTTCGAGTGCTAATTTAAAGTGCATACCCAATCGCACGAGAAGGCGTTGGTGAAGTGTAAGCGCGATAGATTGAAATACAATAACTCCCAACAATATTAATGTTAAAGGAATAAGCCAATAAGACATGCTTTTAATCAAAACATAATCAACAAAGATTTTGCCAGAAAAACCAATAAGTAGGGTGGGGAAGACTTGTAAAATGCTTAGAAGAAAAGCAAAAAGAATACTGCTTTTTTCATTTTTCAAGGAGAAGGTGAGAAAATTTAGGAGGATATCTGGTAATTTTTTCCGTGCAAAATTCTGCTCAGGTTTGAGAACTAAAATAACCCCAGTAAACATATTATTAAATTCACTAAAATCAACGCGCCTCCGTCCTAAGGCGGGATCATTGATATAGTAGTATTTACCTTTCCGACCTTCAAAAACGACAAAATGATCAAAATTCCAATGAATAATAAAGGGTCGATCGAATGTTTCCAGCAAACTAATATTTTTTACGCTATAGGCTTTGGCGGACATATTATAGAGGCGTGCTGCACGCATAATGTGACTGGCTTTACTTCCGTCTCTTGAAACACCGCAGGCATTTCGAGCTTCTTCTGGTGTTAGCTCGTGTCCATAATACTCAAGGATGATTGAAAAACAGATGGATCCGCACTCAGTTGCTTCCATTTGTAATATGGTTGGAGTGCGTTGAATTTTTTTCCATATAAATCGACGCTGGAATGTATGATATAAATTTTTAATTTTTTGGTTCAATTCAAAAGAAGTGATATTTTCTTTCTTTTTCTGAGTTTTGTTTTTTGGTTTTGTAAAAAATTTAATTGATGCCCTATAAGCCCTTTTTGTTTGTTTTATCTTAGATTTAATAGATTTGACGCCTAAAAAAGACAATCTTTTTATTATAGAAATGATGTGAAACTTCATGGCATTGCACCAACTAATGTTACAATTTCAGGAATGAGAATCGCAAAAGGAGAGCGACGCTCTATGACAACACGTCCATATATTAAGGTTCCAGGAGTTAAATTTAAATGGTTGAGAGGAGAATGCATACCTTGAGTATTAATGGAGATGCGTGCACTAATAGGAGGGTTTGATTCTGTAAACTTTTTAGCCAATTCTTCATTTTGTAATCGAGCCATGAGACTTCGAATAGTCTCCGGATAGGATGAAACCTCAATAACTTTACCATGTATATAACCAATCTGCTCTCTTTGAAGGTGGGTAGGAATCATATATACATCCATACCAACTTGAACCTTTTTACCTTCAAGTGAATTTAAATAAATCAGAGCTTCTAATTGGCTATTATCCCCTTGGCTCACAACAGCAATAGGGGTATTTGGTGCAACTTGATCCCCCATTTCATATTGCAAGCTAATTACTTGTCCATGAATAGGACTTCGTATAGTGCTAGCCGCTTCGTTTCTTGTTTTTAAATTATTGAGATCACGTAACTCGTCGCTTAATTTAAGAGATATGTCTCGTTCCTTTTGCCTCCAATTTTCCTGATCAGTTAGAAGATCTTTTTCAATTTTTATTAAGTGATCTTTAGTTTGGGTTTCTTCTTCTTCGAGGATGTTCAGCTCTTTCTCTAAATTTATAATATTTTGTTCTTTTGTATAACCTTCTCGAAGGAGCAAATGTTCCTTCCATATTAATTCAAGGAGGTATTCTTTATAGCCTGCCTTCCTCGATAAGCTTTCCTGAAGAATTGTTTTTTTTTCATTACTGTGTTTTTGCTTTATTCGAAGGTCATGTAGTGCTTCAGAAATGAGCTGACTACGTTTAGCTTTCAAATCCCTAATATAGTTTTTACGTAAGGCAATTGCTTTGGTAAGTTCAGTATTTTCTAAAATGGCAATAACTTGATCTTTTTTTATACTCTGGCCTTTTTTAACGGCCATCTCTTTGATTATGTTTAATCCATCTGGAGAAGTTATGGTTCTAAATATGCCACTTTTGGGAATTAGGATACCCTGCGTGGGCACGGTAATGGGAATGCTACCGTAAAAAAGCCATACAAGTCCTAACACAGTAATTGCAATAAAGACGCTAACAAGGATCCAACTTTCGTTGCCCACAACTGAAATAATTTTATTGACGTCATTGGGTGTAGATATGTATTCTAGGGCCTCATCACGAAAGAGAGGGGGGGTGTCCTTTTCATGCTTCGTATTTGTCATAGGCTTTATTCAGGCAAATATATCTTCCACATCTCTTTCATAATTGTATTAAATATTTACTAAATATGCGTTAATATACGCCCTTACACTGCGTAACTACAGGAGAGTGCTTATTCAGCAATCTTAAAGCTGAAGCGAATCATGAAGGTATTAAGACTGGGAACCACTTTAGCCATCCTGAGCACTTGGTCTTGATTATTAACAATATTGTGGTTTGTATGTGCGTATTGGCGATAGGTATATTCAATGGCCAGTGAAAGTGTATCAATACCAAGAGGAGCATGTTCTTCAAGCGAAAATTCAATACCCGCACCCACAGCAACGCCTAATTTCCCCGTTGTTGATCTGCCAAAACCCAATTGATCACTTTGAGAGCGAATATTCCACCGCGCCCATGAACCACCACCCTTTACATAGGGAAGCACATAATCTCCGACCAGGTGACCAAGTTTTGCACACAGATCATAGGCTTGTTGAAAGCTAATGGTTGTGTGGAGATTGCTTTGTGAGCTGCCAAACAACGTTCCCTGAATGCTTCTTTTGCCGCTAAATTTACCCAGATTGGCGCTGAGCTCGAGTCCTGTCAACGTTCCTGTTCCGGGCATAATTTTATTATAGTCAATGGTGAGTCCGCCTATGACTCCTCGACCAAATACATCAGAGCGATCTCCGCAATTATTACAATTGGCGCGTCCAATAGAAATTTTTGATCCACTGATAGCAAAAGCTCCTTGGAGGCCCATCCGAAAGCCAGTGAAGTGAGAATTAGCCTTTGTAGAGTGTTGAATCCCAAGAAAACTGAGAAATACTGGGAACAGGAAAAGATGCGATTTCATGAATAATCCTTTATTAATATCCTATCTCGGTTAAAAAACTGTCGACGGTTGTAATAACATTAGCAGAAGCAGCATAAGCTATACCGCCAGCGATTGCAGCTTGCATGCGTCCTAAGAGCGTACCCGCAGTAGCAGGATCTCCCAATTGGTCAAATGCGCTCGCGCCTGCTCCCCCAAGTTGATTAGTTCGAATAAATGTGATGCGCTGCATTAAATCTGTATCAGCAGCATTACCCCCGAGGGCATTGTAAACATTATTGGTTGATACACCAATAGAACCTCCTGCGGGATCTATGCCTGCGATAAGGATGTCAATATCTCCATCAATTGTGTCTGTTGATGTATTAGTTCCTGCTGGGTAGGATGTAAGATCACCAACTCCAAGTTTGGTAATTTCAGCCGTAATGGCAGCTGGTATAGATGTTTGAGGGCCACTGTTCGTAATTTTAGCTATTGCCCGACTGACAGCTGACCCGAGTGTTAAAGGAGGTGTGGGATCAATAGCTGTTACAATAATCTGAAGGTCAGTGAGAGGAGCTCCCGTAGAAACAGGTCCACTAGGAAGTCCTGGTACATCGATCTTGTCGAGTAATGCTTGATCAAAATCACTAATTTCAGCCACAGTTCCATCTAAGCTACCAGCAGGGAATTGAGCTTGTATTGCAGCCATTGCTCCTGTTGAGCTCTCACACCAAAATTTATCTTCAGCTTCTGTGGCAGTAGCGAGTGTAGGGAAAATAATTTTCATATAACACCAAAGAAACATGAGTAAGGCTTTAACAGATTTCATTTCTAATCTATTTAATATAAATAATTTATCTTAAAATTTAGCATTCATAAATTGCATTTGCAAGTGGGGGAACTTACTTTAAAGGTTGAAAGGTGTCTAGCATTTCTTTTAAAGAAACCACTTGAGGTTTAGGGAAAAAATCTTCCTTGTGGGCCCCGCAGATATAAACTCATGCGTTTGCATTTTGCTGCCGAATTAATTTTAGAGCTTGTCACCCGCAAACTGAGTGTTGAGAAGATTGGGGCACACATCGCTGAAACAAAAGCACGAATAGACTTTATTTTTGATCAGCACATCTCCACAATTTTTGAAGATATACTTGTAGAGTATAACGACATTATTGCTAAAGATGCTCCCATTAAAACAGACTATTTCGATGTTGAGAATCAAAGAAGATACTGGGAAATTGAGGGCTTTTCTGAGGTACCCTGCGGTGGAACACACGTGAAGTCCACGGGAGAAGTAGGGCGCATCATCTTAAAGAGAATCAATATTGGCGGTTCAAAAGAAAGAATTGAGATTAAACTCGTCGATGAGAACGCTGCGTTATAAGGTAATGAATTATTGGTTTTCAGTATGGTTGGTAGCGAGGGAGGGATTTGAACCCCCGACACACGGATTATGATTCCGCCGCTCTAACCAGCTGAGCTACCCCGCCAAACCAACGCCAATATAGCGTTTCTCTTGTGCTTATGTCAAAGGGAATTGGGGGTGGCATTTAGTTTTGTTTGCTTAGGCGTAGATTATAACGCTCGCGTCGTTTTCACTTTACATTCTTCCATATTTTGCGTTTTGAAAGATAAAAAACGAGTGTGAGAATGAGAAGATAAAAAAGAACCTTGATGCCCATTTGCTTGCGTTCTTCCATTTCAGGTTCAGCAGTCCACGATAAAAAAGTCACAACATCTTTTGCCATTTGATCAACAGTGGCCTTTGTCCCATCAGCATAAGTGACTTGTCCTTCTGAAAGGGGAGCAGCCATGGCAATCTGGCGGCCAGAGAAATAAGGGTTATAATGCATTCCATCTGTAACGGTCGTTTCTGTGGGGGCTGAACAGTATCCTGTCAGAAGTGCATAAATATAATTTGGGCCACCTGCTCGTGCTTTTGTCATAAGGGAAAGATCAGGAGGAAGAGCACCATTGTTTGCTGCGCGTGCAGCTTTCTCATTGGCATAAGGTGACTTAATTTTGTCTGACATAATCCCTTTGCGATGTATCGCCTCTCCCTCATCATTGAGGTCTGGATACTCATGTTCGGCAGCAAGCGCTTTAACAACGTTTTTAGAAAGGCCAATTTTCATGAGTTTCTCATAACTAATGTGCTTAATTCCATGGCAAGCGGAACAAACTTCCTTAAAAACTTGATATCCGCGCTGTAAAGCATCCTGTTTGTAGGTTCCGGTGGGCCCCTCAAAGTTCCATTTGTGTTTAGGAATGGGCAAAGTATCACCCTCAGCACTGCAGGAGGAGAGAAGGACGGCACAGACAAAAAGGAATCTTATAAATTTCATTTTCTAGAGCGTCTCTTCTAAAACAGGGCGGCTAATACTCAGAGGTAGGGGTATAATAGGTTCGAGTCGACTTAAAAGTGGTAAGAAAACAAAGAAGTGCGCAAAATAATATAGAGTTGCAGTTCTTCCTATCAGAATAAACATCCCTTCAGGAGGATTTGCGCCAACCCAGCCAAGGACAATACAATCTATGCTAAAAAGCCAAAAAAACCAGCGATAATAAGGTCGGAATCGACTGCTGCGCACAGGATGCGTGTCGAGCCAAGGAATGATAAACAAAACAAAAACAGATCCAAACATGGCCAATACGCCCATGAGCTTATTGGGAATCGACCTTAAGATGGCATAAAAAGGAAGAAAATACCATTCAGGAACAATATGGGGAGGAGTGACAAGAGGGTTGGCGGGTATGTAATTATCTGGTTCACCAAAAAAATTGGGAGCAAAGAAAATAAACCCACAATAAATGAGCAAAAAGACGCCTAATCCAAATAAATCTTTGATCGTATAATATGGATGAAAGGGAATACTGTCTTCCGGTCCTTTTCGCTCAATGCCCAATGGGTTGCCGGATCCAAATTGATGAAGTGCCAGGAGATGAAGCATGCTCACTGCAACAATGAGGAAAGGAAATAGGTAATGGAGTGAAAAGAATCGATTGAGAGTTGGATTGTCAACAGCAAAGCCGCCCCACAACCAGTGCACAATACTTTCTCCAAATGGAAATGCAGAGAAAAGGTTGGTGATCACTGTAGCTCCCCAAAAGCTCATTTGACCCCAAGGAAGAACATATCCCATAAATGCTGTTGCCATCATGAGGAGTAAAATGACAACACCCAACATCCATAAAAGTTCACGCGGGGGTTTATAAGATCCATAATAAAGTCCACGGAAAATATGAGCATAAACAATAATAAAAAACATACTTGCGCCATTCATGTGAATGTACCGCATGAGCCAGCCTGCATTTACGTCCCGCATAATATGTTCAACACTGTCAAAAGCATGATCCACATGGGGCACATAATGCATACTTAAAAAAATGCCAGACGCAATCATAATAAGAAGGATAATCCCTGAGAGCGACCCAAAGTTCCACATGTAAGATAGATTTTTCGGGGTTGGATAATCTCGCAGTTCATGATTAATGAAGCTGATAAAAGGCAGGCGTCGATCAATCCATTTTAAAATGCTCATTGCTTTATGTTCACTGACTCTTTAACCGATCCGCAGAACGGTATTGGGGTTGATAAATTCATAAGCCGGGACTTCAAGATTTTTTGGGGCAGGACCACTGATGATGCGGCCAGAATAATCGTATTTTGAGCCGTGACAAGCGCAAACCCATCCGATATCTGGATTTTCTGATGGCTTCATCCCTTTTCGTTGCGTTGGAATACATCCTAAATGTGTGCATACACCAACCACAACAAGCCAATTTGGATCTTTTGTCCGTTGTTCATCTGTTTGGGGATCTGGCAAAGTCTTAAGAGATGTGGCACGCATTTCTTTGATTTCTTCTTCAGTGCGATGGCGCACAAAAACAGGCATTCCGCGCCACATCACCGTGTGTGTTTCTCCTTTTGGAATCGCTGAAATATCAATTTCAATCGAAGAGAGGGCCATAACATCTGCTGAAGGATTCATGCTATTGATAAATGGCCATGCTGCTGCTCCAAGACCAACAACTCCCATAGCTCCAGCAGTTAAGTGAATGAACTCTCGACGTGTAGGTTTTATGTCAAGAGATGAGAGATTTGATATTTTATCGTCCGACATGTTTGGCCTTCAAAAATGATATCTATGACTTAATTAATTATTAGATTAAAGGTGGGCTTTGATCAAGACACTTCCAGAAAGTAGAAATGTACGAAATTCAAAAACCCTCTTTTCTGATTTGCAATTTGAGATTATTCTTGCGAGTGTTCTTAATTGATAGGGACATGCCCAATGAGGCTATAAAGAACCCAGTAAAATAAAGCACACATTATATATCAAAATTAGAATTTGTAATCTGTTCAATCAGTTATTATATGTAACTAAATATTTAATTTAAATATTATTGAAATCATCAAACAACTACTTAAGGAGAACACATGCTTAGTTGGATTAAAAAAATCACATATGTTGGCGCCATGGGTTATCTACTGCTTGCCCATTCTTCAAATGCTGCTGAAGCCCAAGACAGGGTAGAAAGCGAGTCAGACAGATCAAGGTTGGTCGCTTTGCAAAACGTTGCCTATGCGAAAACATTATTTGTTGATAGCGTGATGAAAAACGTGGAATTTCAAGCTATGCATGAAAAATATAAGACATTAGACCCACTCAGTCCTGCAGATTTAGTTTTAGAAACTCAAATGAAAGAGCATTATAAACGATATTGCGCTCAATGCAAAACAGCTAGTGTTTTGCCCTTTGTCCCAAGTGGACCATTGAGCTTTCTGGCTGCTGGGTTAGAGATAGCAGGTGCTAGACAATTTTCCGTATTTGAGGAAATGGATAGCATTGTTTCACATTACAACCTGGTTGGACATACACCCCCCTTTAAACTTTCAGAGCTTTTTAAAATGATTAATAGCGTTTTGATTCCTCAATATAGAGAGTTCTGTACAGTAAAAATGAAGAAGGCACAGCTTGACCTTGAAGATGCCGAAAATAGGGAAGTTCTTCGATTTTTATTAGAGGTAGGCGAGGATGACTTAACGCAGACAATGAGCGATCCAACTTTACTTATCATTGCAGCAAGGTTGCTGGGAACTTCGCCAACATTTACTTATGATATGTTTGGAATATTTCAACATGAGGACCAATGGCAAATTCAACAGAGGCTAAGTAGGTTAAACATGCAGATGTTACAGGCTCCTTTTCCTGGTTTTCATCCTCAGAACGAAGGTGTAAAAAACCCCTGTTTGCTTTATGTGTGTGGCGGGTTTGCAAAGGGTGAGATCATCATTAACTTAGAGCAACTTAGAAAAATTATGAAATTTATATTGGAGCAACCTTCTATGCATGGTGCTCCAGATCGTTATGGTCCAAGAATTAATGAGGTTGTTTGGAGTACACTTAATAGGCTGTTCTACATTAATGGTAAACAAGCTTATACTTTTGAAAATGATGCTCAAACTCTTGGGATGCGCCTAACCAAATGGTTCCGTATTTTACATAAACTTAGTATGTTCGAGAAACGTGCTTGGAAAAGAAATGCTGAAGCTTTAGAAACATTTAGTAAGCAGGCTGAATACGTTATGAGACAATTAAGCTCTACAGACGCTAAGGTGAAGTTTTCTGGCGTAACTGAAGGGCCGTACACACTGGCTCTTACACGTACAACCAAAGCAGAGCAAGCTATGGATAAAGGTGAACTTACTCCCATTGTTAATGAGCGCCTAGAAGCGCACAGGGCTGAAGTTGACAGGCATCACCTTGTTAAGCCATTTGCTGGTGTTTTGAAGCAAACAGTAGCTTGGCTGAATGATATAACCGATAGTCTAAAAAAA
>Ga0194123_10000600_pt1 | contig 65686 bp, 66 predicted proteins | sample TA2MahsurfametaG_5_FD_155479 | JGI IMG/M metagenome (GOLD analysis project Ga0194123, IMG submission 155479) | Freshwater microbial communities from Lake Tanganyika, Tanzania - TA2015023 Mahale A surface | ecosystem: Environmental > Aquatic > Freshwater > Lake | place: Tanzania: Lake Tanganyika... | reverse complement strand
CGATCCCAATCTGACGGTCGGTGAGAATGTGCGCGCGGCCTTTGCCGAGCTTTCCGCGCACCTCGCGCGCTTCAATGAAATCTCCGAAAAATTCGCCGAGGAAATGAGCGAGGATGAGATGAACACCCTGCTGGCCGAACAGGCGGATTTGCAGGAGAAGATTGATGCGGTGAATGGCTGGGAAATTGACCGGCAGGTGGATATTGCGCTGGACGCGCTGCGCTGCCCGCCCGCTGATCTGGCTGTGACGCATCTTTCAGGCGGTGAACGCCGCCGTGTGGCACTTTGCCGCCTACTGCTTGAAAAGCCTGACCTGCTGCTGCTTGACGAACCAACCAACCATTTGGATGCGGAAAGCGTCGCCTGGCTTGAAAAGACCTTGCGCGAATATCAGGGCGCGGTGCTGATCGTGACCCATGATCGCTACTTCCTGGACAATGTCACAAGCTGGATTCTGGAAGTGGATCGTGGCCGCGGCATTCCATATGAGGGGAACTACTCCGCCTATCTGGAAGCCAAGCGCAAGCGCCTGTCGCAGGAAGAACGCGAAGAAACCGCGCGCCAGCGTCAATTGGCCGAAGAACAGGAATGGATTGGGCGTTCACCCGCAGCACGACAGGCGAAATCCAAGGCGCGTATCGCGGCCTATGAGGATCTGCTCCGCCGCAGCCAGGATAAGGCGCCGGACCCGACCGAAATCAGCATCCCGCCCGCGCCTAGGCTCGGCAATACCGTCATTGTTGCCGCAAATCTCTCCAAGGGTTTTGGCGATCGGCTGCTGATTGACAATCTTTCCTTCAAGCTGCCGCCTGGTGGCATTGTTGGCGTGATCGGTCCCAATGGCGCGGGCAAATCCACGCTGTTCAAGATGATCACGGGCGGCGAAACGCCCGATGCCGGCAGCCTGGTGGTGGGTGACAGTGTCCAACTTGGCTATGTGGATCAAAGCCGCGACAGCCTGAATGATACGCGCAGCGTCTGGGAAGAAATCTCGGATGGGCTTGATATGATCACGATTGGCAAGCGAAGCGTCCCGTCACGCGCCTATGTTGCTGCCTTCAACTTCAAGGGTGGTGATCAGCAAAAGCGCGTTGGCGTGCTTTCCGGTGGTGAACGAAATCGTGTGCATTTGGCGAAGATGCTGAAGCGCGAACATAACGTCATTCTGCTTGACGAACCGACCAATGATTTGGATGTGGATACGCTGCGTTCCTTGGAAGAAGCGCTGATGGATTTTGCCGGTTGTGCGGTGATCATCAGCCACGATCGCTTCTTTCTGGACCGGCTTGCCACGCATATCCTGGCCTTTGAAGGCGATAGCCATGTGGAATGGTTCGAAGGCAATTTCCAAGCCTATGAAGAAGACAAGCGCCGGCGGCTTGGTGCGGATGCGACGGAACCGCATCGCATCAAGTACCGGCCCTTGCAGCGGTGAACCAATTGCTCGGCGCATTGCATTCGCCGCGCGGGATTACCACCGCGCGGCTATCCCTGCTGCCGCCAGCGCCCGAGCAATTGCCTGATCTGATCCGTCTGAAAGCGGATGAACGCGTCTTTGGCTTCATGCTGCATGGAACCCGCAGCGCCGAACGCACGCGGGAAGAATTGGAAGATGATATCGATTTCTGGGCGGTGCGCGGCTATGGCACCTGGTCTGTCTTTGTGCGTGGCAGTGGCGAATTTCTGGGTATTTGCGGGCTGATGGAACGCCCCGATGGGCGCGGTGTGGCGTTGCGTTATGCGCTTTGGCCGGAATGTCGCGGCAAGGGCTATGCGCGGGAAGCGGCGCGCGCCGCGCTTGATTTCGGCCATGCGGCGGGTTTGCCGCGCATTATTGCCGTGGCGCGTGAAACGAATGAAGCCTCTCGGCAGGTGATGGAAGATATCGCCATGCGCCCTGCCGGCGGCTTTACCCATAAGGGCCATGCCATGGTGGTTTATGAAAGCCTGAAGGCTTGAAGATTTAGCCGCCTTCGCGTGCCGCCAATTGGGCGATCTGCCCGCGCATTGCATCCAGCAAGGACGCCACGCGGCCCCCATTGCGTTGAATGACGGCGGCGTATTCGCTGCGGGTCGTCAGGCGTAGTGATGTGCCTTCCGCAATCACATCCACCACCCTTGGCTGGCCATTGATCTCCGCCACGCGCCAATCAAGCGTGAAGGCGGGATTATTCGGGCGTTCGACCAGCGTGCTGACCAGCGCATCCTCTTCGGTGCGCTGTTGCGAACGGCCAAGCGAGAATCTTACGCCGCGATACTCCCCGAAGCGGGCGGAGAGATTGCGGATAATGATTTCATCGAACAGCTTCAGGTAATCCTGCAATTCAGCAGGCGATGCCTGGCGAACATGACGGCCAAGGATAAAGCGGCCAGTGCCTTCAATATCAATCGCGCTGCGCAGAATGCCGGCCACCTTGTCGCGCCTTTGGGCCTGGTTCAGGCGCGGGTCATTGATGGCATTCACCAAATCCTGCCCTGCCTTATCCACAAAGGCAGTAGCGCGGGTGATGTCCATTTGCTGTGCTTGCGCCTTGGTGCCAGCCAGGCCGATCAAGCCCGCAAGCAGAAGGCGCCGAGAAAGCTTAAATTCACGCATTACTGAGGCTCCATAACGCTCTGGCCAAAGCCAACACCACCCGCTGGCGCCACGGCACCGCCGGGGCCATCCTTGTTCAGGATTTCAAAGCTACGGCGCTGGCGATAGGCGGATCTGAGGGTCGCATAGGGATCAAGAGAGGTCTTGCGCACCATATCAAAGGGTTCCAGCAGGGCTTCACGCGTATCCACAACGGTCATGCCAATGCGCGTGTAGTTCCAGGCATCAAGGGCATAGCCCTGGCCGATTAGGGATTGTGGGTTGGTATAGACATCAATCGCAAAGCCAGTCAGGTCGCGTGCGGTGGTCGGGCCAAGCAGTGGCACAAACATGTAGAAACCTTCGCCCATGCCCCATACGGCGAAGGTCTGGCCCATATCCTCGGAATGGCCATGCACATCATAGCGTCGCCCCACATCCACTATGCCGCCAATTCCGATGGTGGAATTGACAATGAAGCGTCCGGTGGTTTCGCGCGCGCGGGTCATATTGCCCTGCAACAGATCGCCGATCAGGATGGTCGGCGTGCGCAGATTGCCGAGCACATTGCGGATACCCGAACGCACAGGCTTCGGCAGCAAATCCCGATAGGCTTCAGCGATGGGCTGCAATACGGCCTTGTCTATCGCCTCATTCACTTCGAAAAGGGCGCGGTTGGCGGGTTCAAACGGGTCGTTGTTTTCGCGGAATTCCTGCAATGCTTCCGGGTCATCGGCAGGCGGGCGCGTGGCGCAACCCGCCAAAAGCAGCAGGACAAGCGCGGCGGGGCCGAAGATGCGGGACAGGGGAGGGTTCATCAAAAGGGTCTTAGCGCAAAAACCTGTGGATGAGGAACCGCTTAACCCACGCGGCGCGCCCTTGCCAAGATGGGCGTGATGGGCAAAAGGGGCGCGGTTGCGAAAGGCCAAAGGCCGCACCATTTCGGGAATTGTCATGAACAACATCACCCCTGGCCCCCTGGCCCGCTGGCTGACCGGCCCGCGCTTCAGCGCCTTGCCGGCCCCGGCTGCCCTGCCGGCGCCCCGGCTTTCCTTTGAATTTTTCCCGCCCAAGACGGACAAGCTGGAAGAACAGCTTTGGGCCTGCATTCGGCGCCTGGAACCGCTGGGGCCGCGTTTTGTCTCGGTGACCTATGGCGCCGGGGGCAGCACGCAGGAACGCACCCATGCCACGGTTTCCCGCCTGGTCGCGGAAACCAGCCTGACGCCCGCGGCGCATCTGACCTGCGTTGGGGCAACGCGCGAGGAGGTGGATGACGTTGCGCGGCGTTATTGGGCTGCCGGTGTCCGCCATATCGTGGCGCTGCGGGGCGATCCGCCGGCGGGGGCTTCGGAATACGTGCCGCATCCGGGCGGTTATGCCCAGGCCGAGGATTTGGTGCGCGGCCTGAAGCGCATTGGCGATTTTGAGATCAGTGTCGGCGCCTATCCGGAAACCCATCCGGCCGCGCTTTCGGCCGATGCGGATTTGGATTTCCTGAAGCGCAAGATTGATGCGGGCGCGACGCGCGCCATTACGCAGTATTTCTTTGAAGGGGAGACTTTCCTCCGTTTCATTGATCGCTGCCATGCCAAGGGGATCAATGTACCGATCGTGCCGGGGATTTTGCCGGTCTCAAACTTCCAGCAGGTGGTGAAGTTCTCCGCCATGTGCGGCGCGTCTGTCCCCGCTTGGATGGGCCAGTTGTTTGAGGGGCTGGAGGAAGATGTGGAGACACGGCGCATGGTGGCTGCCGTGGTGGCGGCCGAGCAGGTGCGGCTATTGCAGGCCAATGGTGTGGATGAATTCCACTTCTACACGCTGAACCGCCCTGATCTGACCTACGCCATCGCGCATATCCTGGGCGCCCGTCCCCAGAAAATTTGATCCGGCCTCGGCGGGGGCAGGGCCCTCGCCGCTGCCCATGAATTGCTTTCTGGTCTATAGTTTGCGTCATGCAGACCCTTTTCTCCCCCGCCCAATTGGCCGATCCGGATATTGCGGAGAGCAACCGCATCCTGCGGAGCTGCGTCCATTGCGGCATGTGCACCGCGACTTGCCCCACGTTTTTGTTACGCGGTGATGAATTGGATTCGCCGCGCGGGCGGATTTATCTGATCAAGGACATGCTGGAATCGGGCCGCCCGGCGAGTGAGCTTGAAGTGCGGCATATTGATCGCTGCCTGTCCTGCCTGTCCTGCATGACGACCTGCCCTTCCGGGGTGCATTACATGCATCTGGTGGATCATGCGCGCGCTTACATTGAAAAGACCTATCAGCGCCCGGCGGCGGAACGTTTTCTGCGGCGTTTGCTGTCCTTCGTGTTGCCCTATCCGTTCCGGTTTCGGGTGGCTTTGGTGGGCGCCAGTCTGGCGCGGCCATTTGCGCGTTTGGTGCCTGGCGAGTCCATGATGGCAGCGCGCCTGCGCGCGATGCTGCGGCTGGCGCCGGCGCGTGTGCCATCGCCTTCCGCGACTGAACGCCGGGGTGTTTTCCCAGCGCAGGGTGAAAGGCGCGGGCGGGTTGGCTTGCTGACCGGTTGCGCGCAGCAGGTGCTGGCCCCTTCGATCAATGAGGCAACGATCCGCCTGCTGACGCGCATGGGCATTGAGGTGGTGGTGACCAAGCGCCAGGGCTGCTGCGGCGCGCTTGATCATCACATGGGCCATCATGATCCGGCGATGCGCCTGGCGCGGGCGAATATAGCGGCCTGGAGCGCCGAGATTGAGGGTGAAGGGCTGGATGCGATTGTGGTGAATGCATCAGGATGCGGCACCACGCTCAAGGATTACGGCTTCATGTTCCGTGATGAAGCGGCGCCCTGGCGGGAGAAGGCCGAGAAGGTCGCGGGCTTGGCGGCGGATATCTCTGAGGTGCTGACGCGTTTTGGCTATGCGCCAAGCCGGCCAGCGCAGGGGCTGGCGGTGGCCTATCACGCCGCCTGTTCGCTGCAACATGGGCAGAAGATCACGGCGGAACCCAAGACGCTGCTGGCCAAGGCGGGTTTTACCGTGAAGGAACCGGCGGAAGGGCATATCTGCTGTGGTTCGGCGGGGACCTATAATCTGATGCAGCCGGAAATTGCGGGGCAGTTGAAGGAACGCAAGCTCGGCAATTTGGAACGCACCGGGGCCGCAGTGATTGCCGCGGGGAATATCGGCTGTCTGACGCAGCTTGGTGATGGCGCGATGCCCGCGATCCATACGGTGGAATTGCTCGATTGGATGGCGGGCGGGCCGGAGCCGGAAGGCATTGCGAAGACACGCGCGTTGACATGATGACGCGCCGCGCCGCCCTGCTGCTGGGCTTGGCGCTGCCGGGATTGGCGCTGGCGCAGGGCACGCCACGCGCGGCGGAATTGGATCAGCTTTTCGCTGTGCTGCGCGACAGCCGGGATGCGGCGCAGCTTGCCTTGGCAGAAGCGCGCATTCGGCAATTATGGCTGGAAGCGGCATCGCCCGCCGCGCGGCTATTGATGCAGCGCGGCACACGCAATTTGAATGCGCGACTGCCGGAAGAAGCGATTGAGGATTTTGACGCGGCGCTGACGCTTGCCCCCAATGCAGCGAGTGCGTGGCATTTGCGCGCGGAAGCCTTGGCGGCGCTGGGGCAGACACGTGACGCCGCGCGTGATTTGGCCGAGGCGTTGCGGCTGGAACCGCGCCATTTCATCGCCTTGCAAAGCCTGTCACGTTTGCAGCAGGAAGCAGGCGATGCAGCGGGCGCCTTGCGCAGCATGGAAGCGGCGCTTGCGCTTTACCCCGCGCTGCCTGGCGGGGCCGAGGCGCTCAGGCGCTTGAAGGCGGCGGCGGAAGGTGAGGCGCTGTAGAGATCACCGTTTTGGGCGATGATCCTTGAAGGTTTCGCGCAGCTTCGTCTTTAATATCTTGCCTGTCGCCGTATGGGGAATTTCATCCACCACCACCAAATCATCCGGCAGCCACCATTTGGCGACCTTATCGGCCAGGAAGGCATTGATGGCGGCCAAATCAGGCGCGGCCGCACCCGGCTTCATGACCAGGATCATCAGCGGGCGTTCATCCCATTTCGGGTCATGCATGGCGACAACGGCGGCTTCCGCCACACCAGGATAACCAACAGCGGCGTTTTCCAGCGCGATGGAAGAAATCCACTCGCCACCGGATTTGATGACATCCTTGGATCGGTCGGTCACTTCCATGAAGCCATGGGCGTCAATTGTCGCTACATCGCCAGTATCGAAAAAGCCATCTTCATCCAACACGGCTTCATCATCACGGCGGAAGTAATTGCGCGTAATGGCCGGGCCGCGCACTTTCAGGCGACCAAAGACCTCCCCATTCCAGGGCAAGTCCTTACCAGTATCATCGGTGATTTTCATCTCAACCGTGAAGGGCGGGCAGCCTTGCTTGGCTTGCAGCGCAAGGGCGGTTTCTGCATCAAGCCCGCTGATTTCTGGCTTGCGCTGATAGGTGGTGCCAACCGGCGACATTTCCGTCATGCCCCAAGCATGGATCACACGGACACCATATTTTTCCTGATAGGTTTGCGTAATGGCGGCAGGGCAGGCGGAACCGCCGATGATAACGCGCTTCAGCGTATCAATGCGCGCCCCCGTCGCTTCCATGTGCTGCAGCAGCATCATCCAAACCGTAGGCACGGCGGCGGAAAAATTCACCTGCGCTTCCGTGATGATTTCATGCACCGAAGCGCCATCCAGCTTGGCGCCGGGCAGGATCAGCGCGGCGCCAACCATGGGCGCTGAAATCGGCAAGGACCAGCCATTGGCATGGAACATCGGCACCACCGGCATAACGCGGTCTGCCACGCCAAGCCCCAGGCAATCCACCTGATTGCAGGCCAGCGCATGCAGGATGTTGGAACGATGCGAATAAAGCACGCCCTTCGGATCGCCCGTAGTGCCTGACGTATAGCAAAGCCCGGCGGCGGTTCTTTCATCAAAGCTCGCCCAGGTGAAATCGCCATCGGCTTCCGCCAGCCAATCCTCATAGGCGACAGTATTGTGGAGCCCCGTCTCAGGCAGATGCGCGCCATCGGTCAGGATGATGAAGCGTTCGATGTGTTCAAGCTTCGGGGCCAATTGCTGGATCAGCGGGATGAAGGTCAGGTCCAGCATCAGCACGCGCGAACCGGCATGGTTCAGGATCCAAGCGATCTGATCCGGAAAAAGCCGCGGATTGACGGTGTGGTAGATGGCACCAATGCCGGTGATGCCATACCAGGCTTCGACATGCCGCCAGGTATTCCAGGCAAGCGTCGCCACCCGATCCCCAAGCTTGATGCCATCGCGCTGCAAGCGCTGCGAAACGCGGAGTGCGCGCAACCGCACATCATGGTAATTCGTGCGTTGAAAAGGGCCTTCGACCGAACGGCTGATAATCTCCCGCCCCGGATGCTGGATGGCGGCGTGATCCAGCACCTTATGCATCAGCAAGGGCCAATCCTGCATCAGTCCCAACATGGCTTCCCCCTTGGCCAGGCCGCCTTGCCCAGCCTTTTCTGATGAAACCCTACACGCAAAGCCCCAGCCTGTGGCAAGATGGGGGGCGAAGACCAAGCAGGAGAAGAAGCCATGCCCCCCGTGCCCGACATCACCCCCAAGGATACCTGGGCGGCTTTGGCCGCCGATAAGGATGCCGTGTTGATTGATGTGCGTACCGATGCGGAATGGAATTTCGTCGGCCTGCCGGATTTGATTTCCCTGGGCAAGCAGGTGGTGCTGATCCCCTGGCAGATTTACCCCTCCATGCAGGTGAGTGGCGGCTTTGCTGAGGATTTGCAGGCGGCGGGGCTGACGCCGGGGCAGAAGCTTTATTTCATCTGCCGGTCCGGCGCGCGATCCCAATCGGCGGGGCAGGCTGCACAGGCGGCGGGCTTTGCCCATGCCTTCAATGTGGCGGATGGGTTTGAAGGCCCGGTGGATGGGGCAGGGCATCGCGGAAGCGCTGCCGGGTGGAAGGCATCCGGCCTGCCTTGGCGGCAGCGCTGAGGCGGGCCATGCTGGCAGGATAAGGAGAAATGCCCATGACCCCATTGCCTTTGCAATCCGAATACCTGTTCCGCATGACCCTTGGCGTCGGCACGCCGCAAATGATCGGCGCCACGCGCAACGGGGAACTCCGCATTGTTCCTGTCACGGGCGGCACCGTCGCAGGCCCGAAGCTGAATGGCGAAATCATGCCGGGGTCGGCCGCGGATTGGCTGCGGGTGGATCCGGATGGATCGGCGCAGATTGACGTGCGGCTGACCATTCGCGCGGCCTCCGGCAGCATGGTCTTCCTCGCCTATAATGGCATTCGCCATGGCTCATCGGCCGCGGTGGCGAAGCTCGCCGCCGGCGAGACGGTTGATCCATCAGAGATCTATTTCCGCACGCTGATCCGCTTTGAAACCGGCGCGGCTGATCTTGCCTGGATGAACAAGATCATCGCTGTCGGCGTGGGCCAAAGACCGCCGAGCGGGCCATGCTATGATGTCTATGCGGTGAAGTAAGGCGCCCTAACGCAAGGCAAGGGGCAGGGCCTTACAGCCCTGCCTTTTCCAGCCGCATGATCGCGCGCGCCATGGCCTGGGCGCGCGGGACCATGCTGTTGATTTCCAGATATTCCTCGGGGCTATGCGCCTTGCCGCCCACGGGGCCAACGGCGCAAATGGTGGGCGCGCCAATTGCCGCGGTAAACCCACTATCGGCGCAGCCACCGGAAAATTCCCCCGCCACCTTCAGGCCGCTATCCGCTGCCGCGCCCTGGTAAAGTGCGAAGACACGCTCACTGGCCGGTGTTGCATTCAAGGGCAGGAATTCGCCCTTGATGACCAGCTTCGCCTTGGTGCCTGGCACGAAGGATTTCGCGACAATGTCATGCAGCTTGCCCACAACCTCATCACGATCGGCCAATTCAACGTAACGCAGATCAATCTGGAATTGGCAGGCGGGGGCCACGGTATTCACGCTCTGCCCGCCACTCACCAAACCGACATTCAGCGAAATGCCGCGCTTGAGGTCGGTCAGCGCGTGAATGGCGACAATCTTTTGCGCCGCTTCGCCAATGGCGCTGATGCCCGCTTCAAAATTACCGCCGGAATGTGCCGCCTTGCCTTCAATATCCACCACGGAAAACACGCCGCCCTTGCGGCCTGTCACCACATTGCCGGAAGGCCGGCCCGGTTCGCTATTGAAGACCACGCGCGCGCTGCGCGCTTCATTTTCAATCACCGGGCGGCCTTCGGGGCTGCCGATTTCCTCATCACCGGTGAAAAGCCCAACCAAGGGGCCGGGCGCGCCGCCGAATTTATGGAAGGCGGCCAGGACAAACATATTCATCACAATGCCAGCCTTCATATCGGCCACACCCGGCCCATAGGCGATATTGCCCTGAATGGTGAAAGGCCGGCGTTCCGGTTCGCCCTTCGGGAACACCGTGTCCCGATGCCCCATCAGCACGATATTTTTCTGCTGATTGCCGGAAGCGATTTCATGCGCGCCGGGCACAATGCCGCGCAGGCAATCGCCGTGTTTTTCGCGCGGCACCACCTCCACCGCGATTCCATGGCCTTCAAGAAAGCGCTTCACCTGGGCGCCGGTGCGATCCACGCCCGGTTTGTCATAGGAACCACCATCGGTATTCACCATTTCCTTAAGCTCAGCGAGCATGGCGTCCTGCTGCGTGGCAAGCCAGGCAGTGATTTGCGCTTCTGTGGTCATGGTGTCCTCGAATATGTCAAAACCAGACGAAAGCCTGCGCCAGCGATGCAGCGCAGGCAAGGGCGCTATTCAATCTTACCCAGCGCCCGGATCACACGCAGCAACCTTCCCGCATCCTCATCGTAAAAGCGCTTGAAGGCATCGCCATCGCGGTAATCGAGCGTATTGCCGCTGCCCGCCATGATGCGGATGAAATCGGCATCCTGCGTGACTTGCCGCGCGGCATCGCGAATGCGGTCAATGATCGCGGGCGGCGTGCCGGTTGGCGCGAAAATTCCAACCCAGATATAGAACTCCACATCGGTGAAGCCCTTTTCAATCAGCGTTGGCACATCCTCAAAACCCTTGAGCCTTTGTCGGCCCCAGGTGGCCAAAGCGCGCAGCCGCCCATCGCGCACATGCTGCGCAACGGGGCCGGGGCCAGAGGAAAGCGCCTGCACCTGCCCGCTCAAAATCGCGGTCAGCGCCGGCCCGCCACCCTGGAAGGGCACATGAAGCATCTGCAAGCCTGCCGCTTGAGACAGCATCGCCATCGGCACATGCAAAGCTGAGTAATTCCCTGCCGAGGAATAGGCGATCTGGCCGGGCTTGGCTTTTACGTCGGCGATGAATTCCTCAATGGTGCGAATGGGGCTTGAAGCCGGCACCACCAATACGGTCGGATCGGCAGAGAATAGCGCAATCGGCGTCAGCATCTCAGGCGTATAGGCCGGCGTGCGGCCATTGATGCGCGCGGCTTCCGGAATATAGGTGAGCGATGAAAGCCCCATCAGCAGCGTATAGCCATCGGGCGTGCTGCGCGCGACGAAGCCATTGCCAATCTCGCCGGCTGCACCGCCGCGATTGGTGATCGGCACGGGCTGGCGCCAGATTTTTTCGAGCGTGGCGGCCACGGGCCTGCCCACCACATCGGCCTGGCCCCCGGGCGGGAAGGCCACAATCATGGAAACGGCGCGCGAAGGATAGGCTTCCTGCGCCAGCGCGGATGCGCCGAAAGGCAGCGCCGTGGCCCCGGCCAAAAGAGTGCGTCTTTGCATGTTTGATCCTCCCTATTTTTGTTGGTTGTTTCAGGCGACTGGGTTTTCGAGCATACCAATCCCGCTGATTTCAATCCGCACGACATCACCCTTTTGCAGGAATTTCGGCGGGGTGAAGCCAATGCCAACGCCAACCGGCGTGCCGGTCGCGATCACATCGCCGGGTTCCAGCGTAATGGCGGCGCTGATCGCTTCGATCAGCGTCGGCACGTCAAAGATCAAATCCGCGACCAGCGCATCCTGGCGCTTTTCGCCATTCACGTGCGTGGTGAGGCGAAGTTTTGCGGGGTCGGGCGCTTCATCCGCCGTCAGGATGGCAGGGCCCATGGGGCAGAAACTATCCAAGCCCTTGCCGAGCACCCATTGGCTATGGCGCTTTTGCAAATGCCGCGCGGTCACGTCATTGATAATGGTATAGCCGAATACATGGGAAAGCGCGGCGGCTTTGGAAATGCCACGCCCGCCCTGGCCGATCACAATCGCCAATTCGCCTTCGTAATCGAGCCCGCCGGTGGGGTCCAAATGGCTCAGGATCGGTTCGCCCGTGGCGATGATGGCGGTATGCGGTTTGGAAAACACAACGGGGTAGGGCGGCACCACATCCTTCGCCCCGCCATCAAAGCCCGATCCCGCGAATTCCTTGGCATGTTCATGGTAGTTCTTTCCGACGCAGAACACGTTCTTCGGCGGGCGCGGAATGGGGGCGAGGATTTTTGCACCCGTCACCACCGGTGCCTTGCCCAGCGCATCGCGCGCCGCCGCCAGCGCTGCTGCGCCCGCCGCAATCAGGCCAAGGATATCCCGCGGCAGCGATGGCGCGGCAGCGCCGATATCGCGCACGGCACCTGCCGCGTCCAGCGCGCCAATACGTGTGCCCGAACCATCCGAAAAAGTGACCAAACGCATTACTTCATCCTCACTGTCATCCAGCGTCTCAGGTAGCGCTTTCCGCAGGATTCGCCAGGGGCAGGCTGGCCGCGCGTTCCAAGGCCCGCGCGCCGCGCAGCGCCAGATCGTCGCGGTAAAGCGGTGCCACCATTTGCACCGCACGCGGCACGCCTTCCCCATCCAAAGCCACCGGCACGGAAATCGCCGGTTGGCGCGTCAGGTTGAAGGCGAAGGTCCAGGGCGCCCAATCGCGCCAGAGCGATTCCGCCGGGCGGATGGTTGGCTGATCCGCAGCAAAAGCAGCCGTCGGCGTGCAGGCAGTCAGCACCAGATCATAGCGCTGATGAAACCGCGCCATGGCATGGGCGGCTTCCAGGCGCATTGCCTCGGCGGCCAAATAATCCACCGCGAGCATTTCACCTTCGCGCGCTGCCACCTCGGCAATGCCGGCATCGAGCAAGTCGCGCTTATCCTCAGGCGTGGTAGCGATAATGCGCGCCAAAGCGACACCCCAGACGCGGCCGAAAATGGCGCGGGTATCGGGCAGGCCGGGATCGGCTTCCTCTACAATTGCGCCTTGTTCTTCCAAAAGCCGCGCGGCGGCGGCCAGTGCTTCTTCGCCGTCCGCATCCAAGGGTGGCGCAAAGCCCATGCGGCGCACCACCGCGACACGCAGCCCCGCCACGCCATCTTCTATGCCATCCAGCCAATCGCGCGGATCATCCGGCAGCGCATAGGGGTCGCGCAGATCATGCCGCGCCATGGCGCCAAACATCAGCGCGGCGTCGCGCACCGTCCGCGTCATGGGGCCGGCCACGGCGACATGGCCAAAGGCGCCAAGCGGCCATTGCGGAATGCGCCCGAAGGACGGCTTCATCCCGACCAGCCCGCAAAACGCGGCTGGGATGCGAATGGAACCGCCTGCATCGGTGCCGATATGGAGCGGCCCGAAACAGGCCGCGCCTGCCGCCCCAGCACCGGAAGAAGACCCCCCTGGCGTGCGCTTGGGGTTCCAGGGATTGCGCGTGATGCCATGCAAGGGGCAATCGCCTGGCGATTTCCAGCCGAATTCCGTCGTGGTGGTCTTGCCGATGATCACTGCACCGGCTTGCTTCAGCCCAAGAACGGCGGGGGCGTCTTCAGTGGCGGGTGTCGTATCCGTACTGCGGCTGCCACGCCGTGTCGGGAAGCCCGCCATGTAAAGCAAATCCTTCACCGTGGCGGGCACGCCATCCAAGGCACCCATGGGCCTGCCGGCCTGCCAGCGCGCTTCCGATTCACCTGCGGCCTGCAAGGCGCGCGGGTTCATCGCCGCAAAGGCATTTACCCAAGGATTATAGCGCGCGACGCGTTCCATCACGGCCTTCAGCGCCTCCACCGGCGAAAGCCGCCGGCGCGCGTAAAGGCCAAGCAGGGTCTCGGCAGACATCAGGGCGGGATCGGTATCACTCATGGGGGTTCCGGTATCCTGGCTATGGGTGCAGCATGCCGTCTGATTGCAGGCAGGAGAACCCCTGATGAATGACAAACCCGCCAAACCCTGGGAATGGCCCGAAGCGCAATGGCGCGAGATTGTGGGCCGCGCCCGCGCCGGGCGGTCACTGGCGCCGGCTTCCTGGCCGAATGGGGCGCGCTGTTGTGTTTCGCTTTCCTTCGACGCGGATCACGAAACCATTCCGCTGCGCGATGCCGATGAAAGCCCCATGCGCATCAGCCAGGGGCAATACGGTGCTCGGCAAGGTGTGCCGCGCATTCGCGCCCTGCTTGCCCGCCATGACATCAAGGCAAGCTTCTTCTACCCCGCAGTCTCCGCGCTTTTGCACCCGGAGGAGGTGCGCGGTGTCGCGGATGAAGGCCATGAGATTGGCATCCATTCCTGGATCCATGAGGCCAATACGCAATTGCCGCCGGGTGTGGAACGGGACCTTACTTTCCGCGCTGCCGATACTCTGGAAAAGCTGACAGGCCGGCGCCCGGTTGGCATTCGCACCGCATCCTGGGATTTTTCGGTGGACACGCTTTCCATCATCCGCGAATTGGGTTTGCTTTATGATTCATCGCTGATGGCCGATGATGATGCCTATGAATTGCTCGACAAGGGTGAGCCCACCGGCATTGTCGAATTGCCACCGGAATGGATCCGCGATGATGCGGTTTACTTCAATATGCTGCGCTTTTCGGCACTCCGCCCCTATACGCCCCCTTCAAGCGTGGAGGAGGTGTTCACCGCCGAATTCGAAGGCGCCTATCGCGAAGGGGGTTTGTTCCTGCTCACCATGCACCCGCATGTGATCGGCCACCGCAGCCGCATCGCGCTGCTTGATCGGTTGGTGCAGCATATGAAAAGTTTTGGCGATGTCTGGTTCGCGACGCATGAGGAGGTGGCGCGCTGGTGCAAGACACAGGCGGGGCTTAGTCCGCCTTGATCCCCGCGTCGCGCACAATCTGCGCCCAGCGCTTCATGTCGGCTTCCACCAGGGCGGTGAAGGCAGCGCGGTCCAGCCGATTGGGGGCAGCGCCCAATTCACCCAGGCGTTCGGTGATGGCGGGCGCGGCCAGGCTTTCTACCAGCGCGGCATTGAGCCGATCCGCAATCGGCGCCGGAATGCCCGCCGGGCCGCTGATGCCGAACCAATTCGCCGCCACCAATTGCCCGAGGCCAAGCTCCGCCACGGATGGCACATCCGGCCAGCGCGGCAGGCGTTCCGGCGTGGTCATGGCAAGCAAGCGCAGCCTTTCATTGCGCCCAACATCGGGAATGGCCGCGATCAGCCCATCAATATTGCCGGCAATCACATCAGTCGCCGCCGGCGCCGCGCCGCGATAGGGCACATGGGTAATGTCAACGCCGGCCAGCCGCTTCAGGATTTCAAGCTTGGCGTGGGATGATGTACCATTGCCATTGGACCCGAAGCGAATGCTGCCCGGTTTTTCGCGTGCGGCGGCAATCAGCGCGGGCAGGCTCTGCCAGGGGCCGGTGGCTGAAACCGCAATCGCACTCGGCACCGCGGCGAGCAGCCCGATATGCGTGAAATCGCGCAGCACATCATAGGGCATGGTGGGCAGGATGGCCGGGGCGATGCCTTGGGAGGCGATGTTGGACAGCAAAATGGTCGTGCCATCAGAGGCGCTTTTGGCGACCGAATCACTGCCCACAACGCCACCCGCACCAGCGCGGTTTTCGACCACCACCGGCGCGCCAAGCCGCGCTTCCATTTCGCGTGCCACCAGGCGCGCCAGCAAATCTGCCGTGCCACCGGGCGGGAAGGGAACAATGAAGCGGATGGGCCGCGCGGTTTGCGCGCCCGCTGCCAGGGCAGGGGTTGCAAGCATGGCGGCCAGCACGGCACGACGATGGGAGATTTTCATGGCGTGATTCCTCGGGAATTAAGGCGTTCCATAGACCGGAACCCCCGGCCATGTCTTCATGGCGGCGGAGGATACCATGTCGCTTGCCTATGCCCGCAACGGCCTGCTTGGGGTGCTGACGCCGCAGGCCAATACCACGGTGGAGCCGGAGTTTTCCCTGCTGCTGCCACCCGCGACCGCGATGCTGACCGCGCGCCTGGTCAGCACCAAGCCCAGCCTGAATGACCGGCTGCGCGATTATGTCGCGGGGCTGGATGCCACCTGCGCGCAATTCGCCAATGCGCCGCTTGGCGCCATTGCCTTTGCCTGCACGGGTTCATCCTATCTGGTGGGGCCGGAGGCCGAGGATGCCGCCATCGCCCGCCTTTCCACCCGCGCGCCCTTCATCACTGCGGGCCGCGCGGTGTGTGATGCCTTTGCTGCGCTGGGCGCCAAACGCATCGGCCTGGTTTCACCCTATCCGCCGGATTTGACCGAAGCCTCGGTGGGGTATTGGAAGGCGCGGGGGTTTGAGGTGGCGCGGGTTGTCGCCATGGCGACGCCGGGCGCGGCCTTCCACCCGATCTATGCCCTGGCCGAGGGCGATGCCAGCGCCGCACTTGCCGCCATGCGGGGTGCGGGCGTTCAGGCGATTATTCTGCTGGGCACCGGCATGCCCACCCTCAGCGCCATTCTGGCGCAGCCGGAAGTGGAGGGCGCGCCGGTGATTTCCTGCAATCTGGCGCTGATGTGGCGCGCGATGGCGGCGCTGAGTGGTGAGGCCGCCGATGCGGCTTCACTCAAGCGCTGGATCAGCGGGGCGGATTGGCGGGGGCGATACGCTGAAAGGCTTGGCTTTTAGAGCGTCTCCCGTTCACCTTCGGTCACGGGAGACGCTCCAAATGTTTCTTTGATCGCATTTTCCGAGTCGCCAAGTGATTCCACTTGGCTTGAAAATGCTTCAATCACGGCTGCCGCGCTTCCGTCACCCCAATCATCGCATCGCGCGTGACAAGCTGCTCCAGCTTCGCCGCATCCCACCCTTCGGTGCCCGCAGGCCGGCGCGGTACGACCAGATAGCGCAGCTCCGCATTGCTATCATGCACGCGAATGCTGGTGCCTTCCGGCAGATGCGTGCCGAATTCCGCCAGCACCCCGCGCGGGTCCCGCACTGCGCGGGCGCGATAGGCGCGGCTTTTATACCAGGCGGGCGGGCGGCCCAGCACGCTGCGCGGATAACAGGAACAAAGCGTGCAGACGACAAGGTTATGCACATCCGGCGTGTTGAAGAGCGCCGTCAGCACAGTCTCCCCCCGCGAAAGCCCCAATTCTTCCACCGCCGCGCCTGCATCTTCGGCAAGCCGCGCGGCAAAGCCGGGATCAGTCCAGGCGCGCACGACAACCCGCGCGCCGAGATGCTCACCCCGACTATCCATCGCCTCAATCTGCGTGCGGATTTCAGCCGCGGTCAGAATGCCGCGCGCGATCAGCAAATTACGCACCGCCCGCCCGCGCAATTGCAGAGGTGACAGCACGGCAACCCCCGCATCATCATCTTCCTGATAGGGGTGGTCATCATGATCATGGTCGTGGTCGTGGTCGTGGTCGTGGTCGTGATCATGATGGTGGTGGTGATGGCCGCCGGGCGGGTCTTCCACCTTGTCTTCACCGGCGGCGCGCAGCCGCGCTTCTTCCGTCACCAAAGCAGCTTCCTGAAGCACGCCCTTTTCCTTGAGCAAGCTCGAAAAACCGTGAATCCAGCGCTCATAATAGGGCAGCTTCCAATAGGTCTCGGCGTCCAGCGCTTCCTGCACGCGCCTGCTTTCATCGGTGGTGAAAATCTGGCGCTTCTTGTCGGCCAGCAGCAGGCGGATCGCGTCGGCCTCCTTCTCCCAATGGGCGGGTTCATGCGCGCTTTGGTCAATCGGCGCGGCGAAGCGCCCCGCGACATCATGGGTCGGCAAGGTTTCGGGTTTTTCGGTCATGCGGGGTGCTCCATCACTGCCATCTTGCCAGGGGCGGCAATTCAGGCAAAGCCTTGCGTCAACCGGGAAGGAGCTTTCACCTCATGACAATGATCACACGCCGCACCACCATCGCCGCCGCTGCCGGGCTGCTCGCTGCCCCCGCGCTTCGCGCGCAGGCCGCCTGGCCCAACAAGGATTTGCGCCTGATCTGCCCCTTCCCGCCGGGGGGAACCACGGATGTCGTGGCGCGGCTGATCGCCGGCGCCATGCGTGAAAGGCTCGGCCGCAATGTCGTTGTCGAAAACCAGCCAGGTGCGGGCAGCACACTTGCCGCCGGGCGCTTTGCGCGCGAAGCCGATGATCACGCCCTGTTCTTGAGCCAGATTGCCTCTCACGCCATTGGCCCGGCGCTTTATCGGAACCTTGCTTATGATCCGGAAGCCGATTTCCGCGCTGTGACGCTCGTGGTGACAGTGCCCAATGTCTGGGTCGCCAATCCGCGCCGCGTTCCGGGGGGCGATTTGCGCGCCTTTTTGCGCGATGCCAAGGCGAAGCCCGGGGAACGCAATTTCGCCTCGGCCGGCAATGGCACCTCAACCCATCTGACCGGGGAGGTGATCAACCAATTGGCGGGCGTGCGCGTGCAGCATGTGCCCTATCGCGGCGCTGGCCCGGCCATGACCGCGGTGATCGGCGGCGAGGTGGATAGCCTGATAGACAATCTGCCAACCGCGCTGCCGCAAATCCAGAATGGCAATGTGCTGGCACTCGCCGTGACATCGCGCGAACGCCTGCCCGCTTTGCCCAATGTGCCTGCCGTTTCCGAATTGGGCGCCGAGTTCAACCTTGTGGGGTTTGAGGCTGAGGCCTGGTTTGGCCTGCATGCGCATAAATCGGCATCAGACGCTGTGGTGGCGCGTATGGCGGAAGTGGCGCAGGCCGCGCTGAATGACCCGGCGGTGCGCCAGCAATTGGCCGCGCGCGGCACCACCCCGCGCGGCGGCCCGCCCGCCGATTACGCGGCGCTGGTCGCGAGTGAGCGCAAGCGCTGGTTTGAGGTGGTGCGGCAGGGGAATGTGCAGGCGGATTGATGGGGTTTGACCGGAAGCGCCGTCCGCCCGATGCTGCGCCCAAGGAGGAAACCTTGACATGAGCAAATACCCCTTTACCGCCGCCGACCTTGAAGCGCTGCGCGCCTGGGATACGCCCACCATCTGCAATGCGCTGGAAGTGGTCGCACCCCATCGGCGCAATTACGGCTTCACCGTGCGCCCCTTTGTGGCGGTGGACCGCAAACTCCCGCCGATTTGCGGCCTGGCGCGCACCGGCACGCAGCGCGCCGCCTTCCCATCCGGCCGCAGCAAGGATGCCGATAAGGCCATGCGCATTGGCTGGTATGAATATGTCGCCGCTGCCGCACTGCCGACAATCGTTTGCTTGCAGGATTTGGACGACACCCCAGGCGTTGGCGCCTTTTGGGGTGAAGTGAATAGCGCGGTGCATAAGGGCCTTGGCGCGCTTGGCGTGGTGACCAATGGTTCGGTGCGCGACCTTGAGATGTTTGCGCCGGGCTTTCAGGGCATTGCCGGGGTGGTAAACCCCTCGCATTCCTATGTCCATATCGTCGCGCTGAAATGCGAAGTGACCATCCATGGTATGCAGGTATCCCACGATGATGTGATCCATGCCGACCATCACGGCGCGGTGGTGATCCCGCATGATGTGGTGACGAAAATCCCGGCGGCGATTGATCTTGGCGCGCGAAAGGAAGCCGTGATCCTGGATATGGCGCGCGCCTCTGGCTTCAATATCGCCAAGCTGCGCGAAGCTTTGGCGAAATCCGAAGACATCCACTGAACGGGGTGGGGGCGGGCAACCGCCCCCAGACCTCCGCCCATGACCGAACGCCCGATCCTAACTGAGGTTAAGCCCGCCTGGGTGGATCACTACGGCCATATGAATCTGGCCTATTACCTTGTTGTCTTCGACATGGCTTGCGATGTGCAGTGGCTCGATCTCGGTTTCGGGCCTGAGTATCGCGCGCGCGGCATGGGCACTTTCGCCGCTGAAAGCTGGCAGGCCTATATCCGCGAAGTGCGCGAAGGCGCGCCACTCGCCTGTGAAAGCATCGTCCTGGATTATGATGATAAGCGCCTGCTCTGCCGGCATGTGATGTACCATGCGAAGGAAGGCTGGCAGGTTGCGGAGAATGAGGTGCTGTACCTAAGTATTGATTTGACCAAGCGGCGCGTGGCGCCCTGGCCGCAAGATATCCTGGCGCGCCTGGCCGCGCGCCGTTCTGGTGAGGCTGCCAAGCGGCTCTCGCTCAAGCCCAAAACCCGTTGAATTTTAAGGAAAGGAAGCAAGCCATGGCACGCATCGGCTTTGTTGGTCTTGGCAATATGGGCGCGCATATGGTGCGCAACCTGCTGAAGGCGGGGCATGAGGTCACGGTGTTTGACATCGTGCCCGCCACCATTGCCTCGGTCACGCCCAATGGCGCCAAGGCGGCAGCCAATGCTGCCGATGCGGCGCGCGGGGCGGAGATTGTCATCACCATGCTGCCGGCGGGCCAGCATGTGCGCGATGCCTGGCTTGGCGCGGGTGGCATGGCGGCGGCCAGCGCGCCGGATGCGCTACTGATTGATTGCTCCACCATTGATGTTGCAACCGCACGCGATGTTGCGACGAAATCTGGCCGCGCCTTTGTGGATGCGCCGGTCTCTGGCGGGACCATGGGCGCGGAAGCCGGCACGCTGACCTTCATGGTGGGCGGCACGGCAGAGCATTTCGCACGTGCCGAGCCGATCCTGAAGCAGATGGGGCGCAATGTCATTCATTGCGGCGCGGCGGGCGCGGGGCAGGGCGTGAAGCTCTGCAATAACATGATGCTGGCAGCGAGCATGATCGTCACTTCGGAAGCCTTTGTGCTGGCAGAAAAGCTTGGGCTTTCGCATCAGGCGCTATTTGACGTGTGTTCCACCTCCACCAGCAATTCCTGGGCGCTTTCCAGCTATTGCCCGGTGCCGGGGCCGGTGCCGGCCAGCCCTGCCAATCGGGATTACAAGCCCGGCTTTGCGGCGGCACTCATGGCCAAAGATTTGGGCCTCGCGCAGGAAGCGGTGGAACAGGTGGGCACCGCATCGCCGATTGGCGCCCATGCGCTTTCGCTGTTCCGGCAATATCTGGAACGCGGCGGCGGGGATAAGGATTTCTCCGGCATTATCAATATGATCCGCGAAGGGGGCGTGCAGTGATCACGAATTTTGTCTCCCCACGCTTGTTGGTGATGGGCGGCGGCTCCCTTGCCCAGGCGGCTTCCGTGCTGGCGCAATTTGGCCTGTCGCGCCCGCTGGTGGTGACCGATCCCTGGATGGTGTCTTCCGGCACGGTTGAAAAACTGCTCGCACCTTTGAAGGCGGCGGGCATCAGCTATGGCGTCTTCAGCGATACCGTGCCGGACCCGACTGATACCGTCATCGCCACCGGTGTCACTGCCATGCAGGGGCGCGATTATGATTGCCTGATCGGTTTTGGTGGCGGCAGCCCGATGGATACCGCCAAGGCCATGACCATCCTGGCCGCCGCGCCAGCAGGTGCCAAGATGCGCGACTTCAAGGTGCCGGCCCAGGCCAATAAGGCGGCGCTACCGGTGATTTGCATCCCAACCACGGCGGGGACGGGCAGTGAGGCCACGCGCTTCACCGTCATCACCGATACCGAAACCGATGAGAAGATGCTGATCGCGGGGCTTGGCGCGCTGCCCTTGGCCGCGATTGTGGATTACGAACTGACCTTCAGCGTGCCGCCGCGCACCACCGCCGATACCGGCATTGATAGCCTGACCCATGCGCTGGAAGCCCTGGTGTCCCGCCGCGCCAATCCGGAATCGGATGAATATGCTTTACGCGCCATGCGCCTGATCGGGCCCAATCTGCGCACCGTTTATCAGGACCCGAAGAATGCCGCGGCGCGCGAAGCCATGATGAAGGGGGCCACACTCGCGGGGCTTGCCTTCAGCAATAGCTCGGTCGCGTTGGTACATGGCATGTCGCGCCCGATCGGGGCGCATTTCCATGTGCCGCATGGGCTTTCCAACGCCATGCTTTTGCCTGCTGTCACGGCCTATTCGCTCAATGCCGCGCTTCCCCGTTACGCCGAGGCGGCGCGGGCCATTGGCGTCGCAGGCCGGGATGAGGGTGATCAAAGCGCAGGGGCAAAACTGCTTGAGGAGCTTTCGGCGCTCAACCGCGAATTGGCGGTGCCGACCCCGGCAGCTTACGGCATTGATGCGGCGAAATGGGATGGGCTGCTGCCCACCATGGCAGCGCAGGCTTTGGCTTCAGGCAGCCCGGCCAATAACCCGGCGGTGCCGGATGCCGAAGCGATCATGGCGCTCTACCGCCGCGCCTGGCAGGGCTGAGGCGCGTCTGGCCGCCGCGGTTTTGCTGCGGCGGTTCTGGCTGGCCAAGCAGAAAGCCTTGGGCGAAATCCACGCCGAGCGCGCGTGTGGCGCGGCGGAGAAGGGGGGTTGAAACGCCCTCGGCAATCACATAGCGGCCCTTGGCGTGGGAATCGGTCAGGATACGGCGCAGGAAATGCCGGGCGCGCATCTGATGCGGCAGCGCCTCGGTCACGCTGCGGTCCAGTTTCACGCCGGCAAAAGGCAGGCTTGCAAGCCGCCAGCGATGATCACCAAGCGTCACATCATCCAGCAACACCGACACGCCAAGCCGCTTCAGGCGAAGCAACGCACGGCGTAGGCGCGCTCGATCAAGAATGGCCTCGGTTTCGGTCAATTCCAGCAGCAAAGGCCCACGCCGCGCGCCATGTTGTTTGAGCATGGCGGCCAAGAGCGCGGGCATTTCTGGCAGCAACATGACACTGAGCGGCATATTCACCGCAAGCCCACCCTTTGGGGAAGGCGTCTGCTGCCAATCATGCGCCACGCGTTCCAGCACGGCATGGGTCAGGTCAAGCGCCAAGCCGAGCTTTTCCGCCAAAGGCACGAAGGCGCCCGCCTGCAATAGGGCTTCCTGGCGCGGCCAGCGCACCAGGCCTTCAAGCGCAGCTACATGGCCATTACGTAGGCGAATGATGGGCTGATAGCGCAGCAGCAAGGCGCGCCCGGCAAGAGCTGCGCGCAATTCCTGCTCCCGTTCCGCCAGGGCGGTTCTTGAGGTGCGCGGCATTGCACGGCTTGTCCCGTTACCCTGATCCGCTTTGTTCTTGCGCTCTACCACGCGCCCCAACCCCTGGATGACTTTGCTGAAGTGTAACAGCATCCTTGGGGTTGGGAATTGGTTTTATCTGGTGGCGGTGGCCTCGGCCTTATCCGAAGGCGCCGCATCCGGCATGCGAAGCCTGTTGCGCCCGGTGAACAGCATGATGGGCGCTGCGATAAAGACCGATGAGCCCGCCGAAATCACAATGCCGACCACCATGACCCAAGCAAAGCCAGACAGCGTATCGCCGCCAAACAGCGCCAAAGGCAGGGCGGAAAGCAGCAAGGTCATGGATGTGCCGAGTGAGCGGTTCATGGTTTCATTGATCGAAAGATCAACCAATTGGTCCAGCGGCATGGCTTTGAACTTGCGCAAATTCTCCCGCATGCGGTCGAATACCACGACCTTGTCATTCGCCGAAAAGCCGATGATGGTCAGGATCGCAGCAACCGTTGTCAGATTGAACTCAACGCCGAACAGCACCATGAAGCCGATGGTTTTTGTGGCATCCAGGATCAGCGTGGTGATGGCGGCGATGCCGAACTGCCATTCAAACCTGATCCAGATATAGATCAGCATGGCAAGAAAACTGAGGCCAAGCGCCATCAACCCGCCCAGGAAAAGCTCATCCGACACACGATTGCCAACCGCTTCAACGCGGAGAATGCGCGTACCGGGGGCGGCCTTTTCAAAAGCCTCTCGCACCGCAGTGACCGCCCTTTGCACGCCGCCTTCGTCACCTTGCGCGGGCAGGCGAAGGGCGAAGGTGGAAGGGTCGCCGAATTGCAGAAGTGTTGCATCCCCAAGCCCAAGACCGCCAACCGCGCCGCGCAAGACGCTGATATCGCCAGGACCGGGGGTGCGGATTTCCATCTCAACGCCGCCCTTGAAATCAATCCCTTTCTCTAGCCCTGGGTGGAAGGCAATGGCCACCGATAGTGTTGAAAGCACAGCAGAGATAATGAGCCCCATCTTGGCGCCGCGCATGAAGGGAATGCGCGTGCCATCAGGGAAGATGCGAAACAGCGGGCGGCGCAGCCGCTCGAGCAGCGAAAGACCCGGGCGCTGGAAGACCGGCAATTCCTTGGGCCGTGTGGCGCGATACCACCAGGAAGCGAAAAGCCGTGTCAGCACGGTTGCGGTCCACATTTGCACGATGGTCCCGATGGCGACCGTGACGGCAAAACCCTTCACCGGGCCCGAGCCAAAACCATACAAGCAGGCCATGGCGATCAGGTTTGTCAGGTTGGAGTCAAGGATGGTGCCGGATGCTTTGGTATAGCCCGCTTCCAAGGCATTGATCGGCGTTCGGCCGTTTTTCACTTCTTCCCGTATGCGTTCATTGATCAGGATATTCGCGTCCAACGCCGTGCCAAGCGTCAGCACAATCCCGGCAATGCCAGGCAAGGTCAAAGTGGCGCCCAGAACGGTAAGCCCCGCCATCAGCAGCACGATATTGAATGCGAGCGCGATATTGGCGAACCAGCCCAAAATCCCATAGGCAAAGCCCATATAGAGGAAGACGAAAAGCGTCCCGAAGGCGAGTGAGATCATACCCGCGCGAATGGCATCCGCACCCAATTCCGGGCCAACCGTGCGTTCTTCCACAATCGTGAGCGGTGCCGGCAGCGCGCCGGCGCGCAGCAGCACGGCAAGATCATTCGCCGTGCGCACACTGAAGGAACCGCTGATCTGACCCTGGCCACCGGTGATGGGCTCACGGATCACCGGCGCGCTGATCACCTTGTCATCCAGCACAATGGCAAAGGGGCGCCCGACATTGGCGCGGGTGATATCGGCAAAGCGCCTGGTGCCGGTGCCATCAAAGGTGAAATTCACCACCCATTCGCCAGTGCGCGAATCCTGACCCGCACGCGCATTGGTCAGGTTCTTGCCATCCACCGCGACACTGCGGCGCACCGCCACACGTTCGCCGGGGCGTTCACTCGGCAGGAACATGACGCCTGGCGGCGGGCTGCCGGCCAGATTGGCGCCTTCATCCACCAAATGGAAGGTCATGCGCGCGGTGCGGCCCAGCAAATCCTTGATCCGATTCGGGTCTTCCACGCCGGGCAGCGTCACCAGAATGCGCGACTGGCCTTGGCGGGCGATCAGCGCCTCAGCGACGCCGGTTTCGTCCACGCGGCGGCGGATGATTTCGATGGATTGCTCGACCGCCGCACTCGCCTTGGCGCGCAGCCCGGCTTCGCTGAGTGTGGCCGTGACGGTGCCATCGGGGGCGGTGGTGACCTCAATATCCGGGACATTCTGCCCGGTGGGCAAAGTCACGGGTTCGGCCAATTCACGCAAAGCCGCCGCCGCGGCGCTGGCTTGCGCTGAGTCCAGCACACGGAAACCCATGCGGCGATTGGGCGCATCGGCGGCCAGGTTCACATAGCGGATATTCGCAGTGCGGAGCTTGCCGCGCACGCCATCCACCGCGGATTCCAGCCTTTCCCGCACGACAGTATTCAAATCCACTTCCAGCAGCAGATAAGACCCGCCACGCAAATCCAGCCCCAAGCTGATCTGGCGGGGTTCCATCCAGGATGGAAAGGCCGAACGCGGCATGAGGTTGGGCAGGCAAAGCACCACCCCGAGCAGACAAACGCCGAGAATGACAGCCTGTTTCCAGCGCGCGAAATGTAGCATGGGCGGGTGGAATCCCCTGGTTGAGCGGGCGGACAATGGCGAGGCACCCAAGGGGATGCAAGCCCGCCCCGGTTAGGTGTAGCTTTCCCGCATGAATGTGAACCCCGCAAAACTGCGCCTGGGCATTTTAGGGGTCGGTCATTTCGGCCGATTCCATGCGCTCAAGGCCGCCGCCAACCCCGCAATCCACCTGATTGGCCTGCATGATGCCTCGGCTGACCGGGCCGCCCAGATCGCCGGGGAGGTGGGCGCCCCGGCCCTGACGCCGGGGGACGTGATCGCGGCGGCCGAGGCGGTAATCATCGCCGCGCCTACGCGCTTCCATTACGCGCTGGCCGAACAGGCGCTTCAGGCGGGGCGGCATGTCTTTATCGAAAAACCCATCGCGGCCAGCCTTGATCAGGCGGATCGGCTGATCGCGCTGGCCGCCAAGCAGGGGCGGTTGCTGCAAGTCGGCCATATTGAACGGTTTTCGACGGCTTTCCGCACCGTGATGGGGGCACCCTCTGGCGGGCGGGCGCTATCTTTTGAGGCCGTGCGCGCCGCGCCCTTCCGCCCGCGCAGCCTGGATGTCTCCGTGGTTTTGGACCTGATGATCCATGATTTAGACTTGGTCATGGAATTGGCCGGGGGCGAGCCTGAGGCGGTGGAGGCGGTGGGGGCTGCCATTGCTTCCGATCATCCGGATTTCGCCGTGGCGCGGCTCAGGTTTTCCGGCGGGCGGGCGGCGTCCATCACGGCTTCCCGCGTTTCGCTGGCCATGGAAAGGCGGCTTCGTGTGCTGGGGACCGAAGGCGAATTGGCGGTGGATTTCCTGACGCGCTCACTCGCCGTGCTGCGCCGGGGCGGGGCGGAACCAGTCGAGACCATGCCGGGCCATGGCGTGGATCGCGCCACTTGGACGGATCATGACAGTCTGGAAGCGGAACAGGCGGCCTTCATTGCGGCCTGCCAGGGACAGGGGCCAGTGGTGGTGGATGGCGACGCCGGGCGGCGCGCGTTGAAATGGGCGCTTGCGATTGAGGACGCGATCAAGGCGCAACACTGACCCCCTCTTGCCGCCGGGCGATTCCGGGCGGAGCATCCCCCGCGTATTGGTTGGGGAAACGCGATGAAGCCAAGAATAGCGATTTTCGGTGCGGGCGCGGTTGGCGGCTATGCCGGCGCGCATATGGTCCAGGCGGGGGAGGATGTGACCTTCATTGACCCCTGGCCTGAGCATGTGGAGGCAATGCGCAAGACCGGCCTTCGCATCACGCATTTGCGCGATGTGCCGGAATTTACCGTGATGCCGCGCGCGCTGCATTTGACGGAAGTGCAGGCGCTGGCAAAGGAAAAGCCGATAGACATCGCCTTCATGTGCATGAAATCATATGACACGGCCTGGGCGACGACGATGATCGCGCAGTATCTTTCGCCCAATGGCTATGTGGTATCCTTGCAAAATTGCATCAATGAGGAAGTGATCGCGGGCATTGTCGGCTGGGGCCGCGTGCTGGGGGCGATTGCGAGCCTGATCACGGTGGAATTGGCCGAACCAGGCCATGTGCGGCGCGCGGCGGGCAAAAGCGGAACAGCGCATACGGTGTTTCGCGTGGGCGAACCGCATGGGCGGATTTCGCCGCGCGCGGAACACATCACGAAGCTGGTGGGGCTGACCGATAGTGCTTTGACCACAAGCAATCTTTGGGGCGAACGCTGGTCCAAACTGGTGGCCAATGTCATGGGCAATGGGCTTTCCGCCTGCACGGGGCTTACAACGCGCGATATGGTGGCGGATGATGCCATTCGCGGCTTTGCGGCGCGCTTGGGGTCTGAAGCGATCCGCATTGGTCAGGCGCTGGGTTATGATCTGGAGGAGGTTTTCCACCTTGACCCTGAGATCATCGCCCGCGCCGGTGAGGGCGATGCGGCAGCGCGCCAAACCTATGATGAGCATCGCCTGGCTGAAACATCCAAGGGTGGCGGCGGCGCGCATCGGCCTTCCATGGGCCAGGATATGGTGAAGGGGCGGCGGACAGAGATTGAATATCTGAACGGCTTTGTCGTGGAAAAGGGTGCGACCATCGGCATTGATGCGCCGGCCAATGCGGCGCTGACCGATATTGTGAAGCGCGTTGAACGCGGGGACGCCAAGCCAAGCCCTGACTTGATCCGTGGCTTGCGGTTGAACTAACAAGCAATTCTTGCAGATGAAACAAGGAAGGAAACGAATACGATGAATCCGATGGCGCTGACAGGCAGAACCATCATCGTAACCGGCGCGGGGCAGGGGATTGGCCGCGCCATTGCCGAATTGGTGCTGGGGCTTGGCGGCAATCTGGTAATGGTGGAACGCAATCGCGAAACCCTGATGCTGGTGGCCGAAGCGCTTGCCGGCGACCGCACCATGGCTTTGGAAGGCGATGTGGCGGAAGAAGAATTTGGCCCGCAATGCGTGGCGGATGCGGTGGCGCGTTTCGGTGCTGTGCATGGCTTGGTGAATTGCGCCGGCATCACGCGCCCCGCGATGATCGAGAAAATGACGCTCCACCAATGGCAGGAAGTGATCAATGTGAACTTGACCGGCTGCCATTTGATGCAGCAGGCCGTCGGCAAGCACATGATCGAACGCGCGCGCGCCGGGGAAGAAAGGCCGGGGGCGATTGTGAATATCTCCTCCACTGCCGGGAAAAGGGGCAGCATTGGGCAGGTGAATTATTCCGCAGCCAAGGCTGGTCTTTTCGGCATCACCATGACCGCGGCGGGCGAATGGGCGCGTTATGGCATTCGCGTGAATAGCGTTGGCTTCGGCACGGTGGAAACACCAATGACCGAGGTGATCCGTTCAGAACGCTTCCGTGAACGCACCCTGGCGCGCATTCCGCTTAATCGCGTGGCGCAGCCATCGGAAGTCGCACCCTTGATCTGCTTCCTGCTGTCCGAAGGCGCTTCCTTCATTACCGGGCAGAATTGGGTGCAGTGTGGTGGGGCGCATATGCAGCCCTGACGCGTTTCATGGCCCGGAAAGCTTGGCGTTGCGGGCCCCCGCGGCGCCTCAGCTTTTCAACAGCACAAGCAGAATAACGAACAGCCCAACCGCGATGAATTGGAAAATGATGCGCCAGCGCATCAGCCAATTGGCGGTTTTGGGGTTCGCCTTGCCGCCGGCCATGCCCAGAATCCCGGCAAAGAGCACGCCAACCGTGGCCAGCATGGCAAACGCAACCAGAATGGTGAGTATTGTAATCATGGCTTGACTTTACACGCTTTCACGCGCGGGAGACAGCCCCGCCCCGCACCGACCAGGCGAGCGCTGAGCCGATCAGCGCGGTGATGACGCAAAGTGCAAATCCGGCCTCATAACCGCCGCTGAGGTCCACCAGCAGGGAAAAGAAGGGCGGTGCCACCAGCATGGAAAGGCCAAAGACGAAACCCGCCGCCGCCGTGGTGCCGCCGACCTGCCCCGCCGGCGCCAACCGCGCCATTTCGGCCAGAAATACGCCATTCCAGCCAATGGCCGTTGCGCCCATCAGCATGCCGGCCAGGATGATGAAGAAGCCCGGCCAGCCCGGCCCGGCCAGCAATAGCGCCAGCCCGGCCACCGCCGCGCCTATGCCAAGCCCAGCGAAGACCGGGGCGGCGCCGGTGCGGTCCGCCACCACGCCCCAGAGCACGCGGCCAACCACCCCCGCCGCCTGAGCCAGGGCAAGGCGCATGCCTGCCTCGGTCAGCGATGTCCCCAGGCTTGCCACCTGAAACACCACGAAAAAGGTCGAAAAACAGAATTGGGAAACGCCATAAAGCGCCGACATAATGGTCATGCGGCGCAGCACCGGAAATTGGCGGAGCAAACCAAGGCTTGAAGCCGCTGCCCCCCAAATCTGCGCGAGGCCCCGGATCGCGGCCTTGGGATTGCGTTCCGCGTCCAAAGCGGTGCGCAGCGGTTGCAGGCACAGCGCCGAAATCGCCAAAAAAACCACCACCGCCAGCACGCCCTGGCGCCAGCCGGTGGCTACCGCAATGGGCGGCACCGCAGCGGCAATCAGCATGGCACCCGCTGGCACGCCGCATTGCTTCAGGCTGAAGATCAAGCCCCGGCGCCGTGCCGGGGTGCGGGCGGCAAGTAAATGGCTGCCCGCTGGCGTGACCGGCCCATGGCCCAGCCCGGCAATAACGGCTGAGGCGAGAAGCGCCACCGGATGGCCGAGCATGGCAAGCGATATGCCAAAGGCCGAAATCAGCATGCCCACCTGCAAGACCCGAATGCCGCCAAAGCGATGGATAAAGGCCCCCGCCAAAGGCCCCGACACCATGGCCCCCAGATAGACCAGCGCGGTATGCACCCCGGCAAGCGATGCGGCGATGCCGAGTTCAGCAGCAATGGCGGGGGCCAGCACCGGCACGGTGAGGAAAACGCCCATCCCCGCCAGATGCGTCCCCAAAAGGGCGATCATGACGGTCCAAACGGAAGGTGCGGCAAGCATGGGCGCGGTGTAACGGCGCCGTCGCCCGCCGGCAATTGGGATGATGGAAAGACTTGACCCGCGCCCGGCAATAGGCTCCCAAGTCTGCCATGAGCATCTTCCAGATAATGCAGCGTTTCGTGTTGGTGCTGGGTTTCGCATTGCTGGCGGGCCAGGCGAAGGCGCAGCCGGAACCAGGCAATCCCGTCGCGCAACCATCTGCCGCCAGCACGGCGGCAGGTGCGGTTGTCTCGCCAGAGATCGAGGCGCTGCTCAAGGTGCTGCAGGATGATGCGCGCAGGGCTGAATTGATCCGCGCACTCCGCGCTGCCGCACCCGAGGGGCAGGAAGCGCCACCTAGCCCCACGGATGCGACCGAACCTGCTTTGCTCGCGCCCAATACGCTTGGCGCGCAGTTGCTGCAGGGGGCGTCGCAACGGCTCGCGGGATTGTCGGATCAACTTGTGGCCACCGTGCAGGCCATTGCCGATTTGCCGGCGGTGCTAGGCTGGCTCACCTCCCTCATGCAGGACCCGATTACACAGTGGCGCGTATTGGATGCGTCTTGGAAATTGGTCTTGGTGCTTGGGCTTGGATTGCTGGCGGAATGGGGGGCGATGCGCGCCCTGCGGCGGCCAAAAGATTGGCTGGATGCGCAAGCGCCAGCTGAGACTATCGGCTGGGCGCGTTTGAAGCGCGTGCCGCTGGTGCTGGGGCGGCTTGGGCTGGATTTGGTACCGATTGCCGTCTTTGCCCTGGTTTCCTATGGGCTGATCGGCGCCGTGCGACCCCTGCCAACGACGCAGCTTGTGATGCTGACGGCCAATAACGCGTATATCGCTTCTCGCGCCATTATGGCTGCGGCGCGCATGTTGTTTTCACCAGCATCCAGCCATTTGCGGCTGCTGCCCGTGACGGATGAAACGGCAGCCTATGCCACCATCTGGCTAAGGCGCATTGTGGTGGTGTTGATCACAAGCTACGCGGTGGCGGAAGCGGGGCTTCAATTCGGGCTGCCCTGGTCCGCCTATGACACCTTCCTGCGTATCGCGCTTTTGCTGGTTACGCTTTTTCTGGTGATCATCATTCTGCAGAACCGCCAGTCGGCATCGGATTTTCTGCGCGCGCCGGAATTGTTGGAAGGGGAAGATCCGGACCGCGCCAGGCGGTTTTTCCGTATGCTGCGCGACCGCGCCGCCGATATCTGGCATTTGGTGGCGATTGCCTGGTTGATCGCGGCATGGGGTGTCTGGGCGCTTGAAATCCAGTATGGATTCTGGCGATTGCTCAAGGTTTCCTTCAGTACCATTCTGATCCTGTCGGTCGCCAAAATCGCCGATATGGGAATGCGCCGCTTGGTGAAGCGCGCCTTCCGCATCACGCCCGAATTATCCGCGCGCTATCCGGGGTTGGAGGCGCGGGCCAATCGCTATCTGCCCATGCTGAAAGGCAGCGCGAGCCTTGCCATTGGGGGTATGGCCTTTTTGTTCCTGCTGGAGAGCTGGGACTTGGAGGCTTTTGCCTGGTTTGGTCAGGGCAAGCTTGGCAATCGGCTGGTATCTTCCCTGGTATCCATTGGGCTTACGATCACGCTGGCTTTGGTGATCTGGGAGGGGATCAATGCCGCGATCCAGCGGCATCTTGATAAGCTGTCACGCGATGCAAAGGCCGCGCAAAGTGCACGGGTGCGGACGTTGCTGCCCATGTTGCGGACGGCGTTGATGGCGATGATCCTGATCTTTGTTGTGCTTTCGATGCTGACCGAAATCGGCGTCAATGTCGCACCTTTGATCGCCGGCGCCGGCGTGGTTGGCATCGCGGTTGGTTTTGGTTCCCAACGCTTGGTGCAGGATGTGATCACCGGGATTTTCCTGCTGTTTGAAGATGCGGTAGCCGTGGGTGATGTGGTGCAATTGGGTGGGTTGAATGGCGTGGTGGAACAGCTTTCCATCCGTTCCATCAAGCTACGCGCGGTGGATGGCAGCCTGCACATCATCCCCTTCAGCGCCGTGACGAGTGTGACGAACCAGACGCGCGACTTTGCCTTTGCTGTGGTGGACGTCAATGTCGATTATCGTGAGGACACGGACAAGGTTTCCGAAACGCTGCGCGAGATTGCCAGCGAAATGCGCCAGGATCCGCGCTGGCGCCCTGTGATCCGCGATGATCTGGATGTGATGGGGGTGGATCGCTTGGGCGATTCAGGCGTGGTGATACGCGTGCGGCTGAAGACCGAACCATCCCAGCGCTGGGCAATTGCGCGTGAGATGAACCGGCGGATCAAGCGCCGTTTTTATGAGCTTGGGATTGAAATTCCCTATCCGCATAAGAACTGGTGATGGAGCAAAAGCACCCGGTGCAAGCAGCCGGCGGACCGGAAAACCCAGCTGCGGCTTCGTGACGCGCGGCCGTGTGTTGGCGTGCTGAACACATGGCTGGTTGAAGCACGAGCCAGACATAATCCGGCTTTCCTGCACGGGCGTTGTTATGGTCAATTTTCTTTGGTCATCCAGACAGACGCGTCTATCTGGATTTTTCTTAAACACCCAATGTGAAACTACGATAGTTTCATTGATGCATTTTCAATTTATGGTTGAGCTGACTGGCTGATGCTGGGTTGTTGTTTATTTTCCTTTGATCCAAGACGCAAATTTCACAGATCGTTAAGCTAATTTCCCGTAAATTTTCGGCATGAAAGTGATCCAGGGGACGGTCGCCTCCGAAACGCTCTACAGCGGAGATTTCTCAGATACCCTTCTGGGATTTGACGGCAATGATTGTCTGTTGGGTGATAGCGTCAGCAATTTCCTTTCCGCTGGTCTTGGTAATGATACGGTTTTGGCTGGCGCGGGCAATGATACGGCCTCGGGCGGGTTTGACGCTGACTGGCTTGACGGTGGGGTTGGCGTTGATCTGCTGAGCTATCCGGACCTCAACGCAGCAAGCCAGGGCGTGACCGTAGATCTTTTGCTTGCGCGGGTTTTTGGTGCGGCTGGGAATGATACCTTTAATGGTTTTGAGGGCATAGTATCAGGGGCGGGCAGTGACTGCCTGCTTGGCGATGGGCTCGCGAATTTCCTGTCTGCGGGACTTGGAAATGACACGATCTTGGCCGGCGCTGGCGATGATACCATTATCGCGGGCTTGGGTGCCGATAGGGTGGATGGTGGCGCCGGCAATGATCATTTGGATTATGCTGATGTCTTATCTGCCACGCAGGGAATTACGATTGACCTCGCGAATGGCAGGATCATCAGCGCTGATGGGATGGGTGCAGTCGCCGCCATTGAAAATATTACTGCAGGCGCGGGCAATGATTGCCTTATTGGCGACGGTTTCGCGAATATGATTCTGGCCGGCGGGGGCGAAGACACCATTTCCGCCGGCGACGGCAATGATACCATCATCACTGAGTTTTCAGCAGACAGGATTGACGGCGGCACTGGCATTGATTTGCTGAACTATGCCGCGCTTTCAACGGCGTATCATGCGGTCACCATTGATCTAGTGGCGCAGAGCGCGGCTGGCGCCGCGGGCAACGACACGATCATTGGCATTGAAAACCTGATTACCGGTGCGGGTAGTGACAGCATCTTCGGTAATGGTCTTGCCAATACAATCTCCTCCGGCGCGGGAAGTGATACAATTCTGGCAGGGGCTGGCGATGACAGCCTGGATGGTGGCGCTGGCACTGATTGGCTGAGCTATACTGATTTCGTGAGCGCGAGCCACAGCATGACCGTTGATCTCAGCACGCGCCGGACCATGGGCGCTGCCGGAGCGGATAGCTTCGCCGGGATTGAGAATGTGGTCACTGGCGCGGGTCATGACTGGCTGATCGGAGATACACCCGCGAATATCCTCTCCGGGGCGCAAGGGAATGACACCATCCTGGGTGATATCGGCAATGACTCACTGATGGGCGGCCTTGGGGATGATTCCATTCATGGCGGCACCGGTCTTGATCTTTTGAGTTATGCCGATTTGACCGCGACGACCCAAGCCATGATCATTGATATGGTGAGCATGCGCGTGACGGGTGCGGCGGCTAATGATTCCTTCGCGGGTATCGAAAATGTCATGGCTGGCGGCGGGCATGACAGTCTTTTGGGCGATGGTTTGGCCAATTTGCTTTCGTCCGGCTGGGGTAATGATACGATCAGCGGCGGTGCAGGTGCGGATAGCATTGATGGCGGTGGCGGCACGGATCTTCTCAGCTACGCTTATCTTCTCGCGACGACCCAAGGCGTTACGGTTGATCTTTTGGCACGAAGATCTTCGGGGGCCGAAGGCAATGATTCGATCTTGGGGATCGAAAATGTGGTCTCCGGCGCAGGGAATGACTGCCTGGTCGGTGATGGGCTTGCCAATCTGCTGTCATCAGCTGCGGGCAATGATACGCTTTCTGGCGGTGATGGCAGAGACAGCTTGACTGGCGGTGATGGCAATGACCGCATCCTTGGGGGCGCGGCTGCGGATTCCCTCATGGGAAATGCCGGCGACGATACGCTTGCGGGCGGCGCTGCGGCAGATACGCTGATTGGTGATTCAGGAAGCGATTACTTCATATTCGATGCTGCAATCGGCCCCGGGGAGATTGACCTTATTACTGGTTACAGTGTCGCCGAGGATACCATATTGCTTGAGGATGCCATTTTTACCGGCATAGGTACGGCTGGCATTTTGACGGCTGGCGCGTTTCGTGTGGGCGTAGCTGCTGCTGATGCGGATGATCGCATCATTTTCAATAGCGCGACTGGTGCGCTGCTTTATGATGCTGACGGAAACGGCACTGGCGCCGCCATACAATTTGCGACCATCACATCACTGGTGGGTACGATCACACACGCGGAATTCCTGGTAGTGTGATCCGCCTAAGCGATCCACCCTTGCGCTCTCTGGCCGGGCTACAACCGCCAGCCGCTATGCATGGCGACAATGCCGCCCGATAGATTCCGGTAGGAAACACGCTCCAGCCCCGCGTGGCGCATCATGCCCGCCAGCTTTTCCTGGTCCGGGAACATGCGAATGCTCTCGGCCAAATACTCATAGGAAGCGCGGTCCTTCGCGACATATTCACCAATGACGGGCAGCGCCTTGAAGGACCAGGCATCGTAAACTGCATCCAGCGCCGCGACCTCAACCCTGGAGAATTCCAGGCAGTGAAAGCGCCCACCGGGGCGGAGCACGCGCCGTGCCTCGGCCAGCACCGCATCCTTATCGGTGCAATTGCGGAGCCCGAAGGCAATCGAAACGCGTTCCACGCTGCGATCCGGCAGCGGAATGCGTTCCGCATCCACGCACATGAAGGAAAGCCCGTTGACCAACCCGCGTGACAAGGCGCGGCCTTGCGCCACTTCCAGCATGGCGGGGTTCACATCGGTCAGGATCACCCGCCCCGCACCACGTTCCATGGCAAGGAAGGAGATATCGCCCGTGCCCCCCGCAAGGTCGAGCAAGGTATCATGCGGCCCGACGCCGATGGCATTGACAAAGATGCGTTTCCAGACCCGATGCACGCCAAGCGACATCAAATCATTCATCACGTCATATTTGGGGGCGACGCTTTCAAACACGGCGCGCACCATCCCGGCCTTTTCGGCCTTGGGGATTTTGCGGTAACCGAAATCAGTCTCTGGGGCGGCGGTGTCAGTCATGGCGGCATCATAGGCGCCAATTGGGGGAAAGGGGAGGGGCCATGCCTGAATTGCCGGAGGTGGAAACCGTGATGCGCGGCCTTCAGGCCGTGCTGGAAGGTGAACGCATCGCCTGGGCCGAAACCCGGCGGGATGGCATGCGCTTTCCCTTCCCGGCCAGGCTTGCGGAACGGTTGCGCGGGCGGCGGGTGATGGGCTTTCGCCGCCGAGCGAAATACATCCTGATGCGGCTTGAAGGGGGCGAAAGCCTGCTGATCCATCTGGGCATGTCAGGGCGCATGGTGGCGCGGCGGGAAGGGGCGGCCCCGGTGCCGCGCCAGGGCAAGCAGGGCGTATTCTCGGACGCGCGCGGCCATAACGCCCCGCCAGAAGCGCATGAACATTTGGCCTTTGGCACTGAAAGTGGCTGGCATATCGGCTTTGTGGACCCGCGCCGCTTCGGCAGTGTTGATCTGGTGGCAACGGATGCCGAGGATCACCACAAGCTGCTGGCTGACCTTGGCCCGGAACCGCTGGGGCCGGAAATCACGCCCGCCTGGCTTTCCAAGGCGCTGGCGGGCAAGCGCACGCCAATCAAATCTGCCCTGCTGGATCAGCGCGTGATCGCGGGGCTTGGCAATATTTATGTCTGTGAGGCGCTGTATCGCGCCGGCCTCTCCCCCCGCCGTTCCGCCCATATGGTCGCGGGGGCGCGGGCCGAAAAATTGGCGCCGGCTATCAAGGCGGTGCTGACCGAAGCCATTGCCGCTGGCGGGTCGAGTCTCCGCGATTACGTCCAGGCCGATGGTGAGGTGGGGCGCTTTCAGGAGAGTTTCGCGGTTTATGGCCGGGAAGGGGAAGCCTGCCCGGCCTGCCCCGGCCAGCCGGAATGCCCGGGGATCAAGCGCATTGTGCAATCCGGACGTTCAAGCTTTTTCTGCCCGCTTCGGCAGCGCTGAGCCTGTGCTAAGACCCTATTCGCAACAACAGATGAAGGAGAACCGCCATGGCGCCTGAAATGATCCTGGTTGAAACCCACGGCAAGACCGGGCTGATCCGGTTGAACCGGCCGCAGGCGCTGAATGCGCTCTGTGATCAATTGATGATCGAACTCGGCACTGCCTTGCGCGCTTTTGACAAGGACCCCGCTATTGCGGCCATTGTCATTACCGGCAGCGAAAAGGCTTTCGCGGCGGGGGCTGACATCAAGGAAATGAAGGATCGCAATTTCCCGGACGTCTATTTCAATGATTTCATCGGCGCCAATTGGGAAACCGTGCTGGAAATCCAAAAGCCCGTGATCGCTGCCGTATCCGGCTTTGCGCTTGGTGGTGGCTGCGAATTGGCCATGATGTGTGACCTGATTATCGCGGCTGACACGGCAAAATTCGGCCAGCCGGAAATCAACCTTGGCATCATCCCTGGCGCGGGCGGCACGCAGCGGCTGACACGCGCCATCGGCAAGTCCAAGGCCATGGAAATGATCCTGACCGCGCGCATGATGAATGCCGAGGAAGCGGAGCGCGCCAATCTGGTTTGCCGCGTGGTGCCGGCAGCGGAATTGATCGCGGAAGCGCTGAAGATTGGTGAGAAGATCGCCGCCCTTTCCGGGCCTTCGGTCGCCATGGCGAAGGAAGCGGTCAATGCTGCCTTTGAAAGCAGCCTGACCGAGGGTGTGCGCACGGAACGGCGCCTCTTCCTGTCCCTGTTTGCAACGGCGGATCAGGAGGAAGGCATGGCGGCCTTCGCGGAAAAGCGGAAGGCCGCGTTCACGAATCGGTAGCCGTATTTGCCCCCAGTGTCGCCCGTGCGGGGCAGGGGGCAAAACCCTTGGTTGAATTGAAATAAAAGCAATTTCATCGAGAGTTTATTTAGTAAAAATCCGGCAGAAAAATCCAACTAAAAACAATAACTTCGATAAAAATTTCAGAATTCCTTATTTTTTGCTGAATTTTGCGAGTAATCTTTCTTAACCTGAATTAGTTTTCGGTTAACAAATCGGAGACTGGAGCGATGAGCGCATCAACCATCACCCTTATCGAAGAACCCAAGGCGGCGGAGCTTTTTGCCTTCCCCCAGCGCCCGCAGGATCGGCTGCGCATTGCGCTGCATAAGCTGGATGAAGCGCTGCGCGCCCAGGCGCGCGCTACCGCTGATTTCCGCTCTGCCATGGGTGAATTGAAGGCCAGGGTCGGCGGCATGCAGGATGGCATGGTGGCCTATCGTGATGCGCTGGATCGTACCGCGACTGAAATTGATCGTGCGGTCCAGAAAGCCAAGGAATTGCAGGAAACTGCCCAGCGGATGGTGCCGCAGGGCTGAAAAGCTTCCGGGCGGGCTTGATGCCCGCCCAAACCTTCTACGGCTTCACACTTTCCCAGACCCAGCCACGCTTGGCGCGATCCGTCTTTTGCCAGGCTTCGATCTGATCCTTAAGCCGCAGCGTCAGCGCAATATCATCAAGCCCTTCCAGCAGCGCATCACGCTTGCGCGCGTCAATGCTGAAGGGGATTTCCGCGCCTTCCGGTGTAATCACCACCTGGCGCACCAGATCAATGGCGGTGTGGCGCGCAACTTGGCTTGCTTCCGTCTCGGCGGCGATTTGCTTCACCACTTCCTCGGGCAGTGCAATCGGCAGCAGGCCGTTCTGAAAGCAGTTATTGTGGAAGATATCGCCGAAGCTTGGCGCGATCACGCAGCGAATGCCCGCCCCCATCAGCGCCCAAACCGCACCTTCGCGCGATGATCCGCAGCCGAAATTGGCCCCCGCGAGCAGAATGGGCGCTTCCCGATAGGGCGCCTTGTTCAGCACGAAATCTGGGTTTTCCGAACCATCCGGCAGAAAGCGTAGATTCTCGAAGGCATAAGGCCCAAGCCCGGTGCGCCCGGTGCCGACCAGGCGTTGGATGCGAATGATCAAATCCGTATCCACATTGGCGCGCATCAGCGGTGCGGCAGGGCCAGCAAGTTTGGTGAATTTTTCCATGGTTTTGTTCCTGCCTTACGCCGCGAATTGCCGCACATCGGCAATGGCGCCCGCCAGCGCCGCCGCCGCCGCCATGGCCGGAGATGCCAGATGCGTCCGAGCCCCCGGCCCCTGACGCCCAACAAAATTGCGGTTGGATGTGGAAACGCAGCGCGCGCTAGGCGGCACGGCTTCGCCATTCGCGGCGACACATAGCGCGCAGCCAGGTTCGCGCCATTCGAAGCCGGCGGCGGTGAAGGCGGCGTCTAGCCCTTCCGCTTCGGCTTCCTTCTTCACGCGCTCTGATCCCGGCACCACCCAGGCCGTGACATGCGGCGCCACTTTGCGCCCGCGCAGCACGGCGGCGGCGGCGCGCAAATCCTCGATCCGCGAATTGGTGCAGGAACCGATGAAGACCCAATCAATCTTGGTGCCTGCAATCGGCTGACCGGGCTTCAGGTCCATATAGGCCAAGGCGGCTTCATAAGCGGCGCGACGAATGGGATCAGGCGCGGATGCTGGATCCGGCACGCGGCCGGTGACGGGCAGCACCTGTTCTGGGCTGGTGCCCCAGGTGATTTGCGGGGCGATATCCGCCATGGAAATCATCAGATCGGAATCGAAGACCGCATCCGCATCACTCGGCAGGCTGCGCCAATGGGCGATGGCCGCATCCCAAGCAGCACCCTTGGGCGCGAAGCGCCGGCTAGCGAGCCATTCGTAAGTCACATCATCAGGCGCCACCATGCCCATCTTGGCGCCCATTTCGATGGATAGGTTACACAGCGTCAGCCGCCCTTCGACGGAGAGCGTACGCACCGCGGAACCGGCATATTCCACGGCGTAACCTGTGCCCGCACCGGTGCCGAAACGGCCAATGGCATGCAGGATCATATCCTTCGGCGTAACACCTGCCGGTGCAGCACCTTCAAAGCGAATCCGCATGCGCTTTGGTTTCTTCTGCGGCAGGGTTTGTGTCGCCAGCACATGGCGCAATTCCGATGCGCCAATGCCAAAGGCCAAGGCGCCAAGCCCGCCATTGGTGCAGGTATGGCTATCGCCACAGACCAGCGTGGTGCCGGGCAGTACAATGCCAAGCTCTGGCCCCATCACATGCACAATGCCATTGCCATCCTGGCCGAGATCGAAAAGCCTGACCCCGGTTTCGGCGGCGCGCTTGCGCAAGCCCGCGATCAGCTCTCCGCCCTTTGGGAAAGTTTCCGCCGTGCGCCCAGGTGTTGTGGCAACCGCATGATCCGGCGTGGCAAAGGCAAGTTCTGGATGGGGTATCTCATAGCCCGCTTCGCCCACTTCACGCAGCGCGCGCCCGCCGGAAAGATCATGCAACAGCACGCGGTCGCAATGCAGCAATGACCAGCCGGAGCCGAGTTCCGCGATCACATGCGGGTCCCAAATCTTGTCGAATAGCGTCGCGGCCATGATGCCCCCCTGATTCTTGACTTGGGCGCCATCCGCGCCGCACCGTCTGCCCCTATCACGCCGCGTCAAGGATGCGCGGTCAAGCTGGGGAGGGATGAGATGGCACTGATCACGCGGCGCAGTCTGGCAGGCTTGGGATTGGCGGCGCCGTTCCTGGCGCGGCAGGCTTGGGCGCAGGGCAGCTACCCGGATCGGCCCGTGCGCATGATTGTGCCCTATAGCGCGGGCGGTGTCGCGGATACGATTGCGCGCATCATTCAGCCAAAAGTGGCGGAACATCTCGGCCAATCTTTCATCATTGAAAACCGCACCGGCGCATCGGGTTCGATTGGCGCCATGGCCGTGGCGCAAAGCCCGGCTGATGGGCACACCTTCTTGTTTGAAGGAGCCACTTTCGCGACGCTGCCGTTGGTCAGCCGCAGCCTACCGATTGACTACACCTCGGCCTTCATTCCTGTCGTGCAGGTCACAACCCAGCCCTATATGCTTGGCGTGCGCGCGGGCTTTCCGGCGCGTGACCTGGCTGGGTTTGTCGCAGAAGCCAAGCGCCGCCCCGGAGAGGTTACCTATGGCACGCCGGGGGTCGCGCATATCGGCCATTTCATGGGCGAATTGCTGCAATTGATGGCCGGCATCAAGCTGGAACATATCCCCTATCGCGGCGGTGCCGATGTGGCGCGCGAATTGGCCGGTGGGCGGCTGGATGCGGGTATTATCTCCTATTCCAGCCTGCGGCCCGCAGTGGAACGCGGCACGACTTTGCTGGCCAGCACGGCGGCTGAGAGGCAAGCGAGCCTGCGCCAGATTCCGGTGATTGCTGAGACCTATCCCGGCTATGAACTGGTGTCCTGGACGGGCTGTTTTGCCCCGGCCGGCACGCCGGTAGCCGCGCAGAATCGCTTTGTCGCGGCCATTCATCACGCGCTGAAAGACCCTGCCATTCAGGCACGGCTGGAAGCGACCGGGGCGGACCCGGTGATTTCCTCACCGGCTGCCTACGAGGCGGTGATCGCCAAGGACCGGGAAGTGGCGCGCCGCATTGTGGCCGCGACTGGGCTTTCGATATCCTGACTGGGCTGGGCTGGGCTGGGCTGGACAGGCGGGGCGTGAAGGCGGAAGCTTTTGCCCGAGGAAACGAACCGGAGCTGCCAAATGGCCACTACCGGCAAGATGCGACTGCATTGGTCGCCAAGATCACCCTTTGTGCGCAAGGTGATGATTGCGGCGCATGAACTGGGCTTGGCGGATCAGATTGAAACGACACGCACGCGCGTTGCGACGAACCAGGTTCATAAGGGGCTGCTGAGCGACAATCCGCTGGGCAAGATTCCAACGATGCTTCTGGCTGATGGCACCATCCTGTATGATTCGGTGGTGATCTGCGAATATCTGGACAGTATCGCCGCAAAGCCGAAGCTTTTTCCGGCGGCGGGCGCGGCACGGTTCCAGGCGCTGCGCCGCCATGCACTCGGCAATGGCTATCTTGATATGTTGCTGATGTGGCGCAATGAAGCGGGGCGCGCCGCGCCAAATCCCGGCATGATCGAGGGCTGCGAATTGAAGCACGCGGCCACGATCAAGGCGCTGGAAGCCCAGGCACCGGCGCTGGCGCGTGACGATTTCGGCATTGGGCATATCGCGATTGCCTGTGCGCTTTGTTACCTCGATTTCCGATTTGAGGCATTGCAATGGCGCAAGGGCGCACCGGCGCTGGCTGAATGGCAGGCGGCGGCTGTCGCGCGGCCTTCCTTCCTGGCTACGCCTGTGGTGGATGATTGATCATGCCGCGCATTCCGCTGCCCGGCCCCGAGGAAATGAACCCGGCACAGCGGCGTGTGCATGATGCGGTTGTCAGCGGGCCGCGCGGCACGCTGATTGGGCCCTTGCGTGCAGCCATCCACAACCCTGATCTGGCGGAGCGTTGGTCAGCGCTTGGGGAGATTTTGCGCTTCCGCACATCCCTACCCAAGCGCCTTTCCGAATTGGCCATTCTGGTAACAGGGCGGCGCTGGACCAGCCAGGTTGAATGGTGGGTCCATGCCCGCGCCGCAGCCGAGGCAGGGCTTTCGCCCCAAGCTATTGAGGCCATGCGCCAGGGCAAGGTGCCTGTGTTTGGCCATGATGAGGAAGCGCTGGTCTATCGTTTCGCGCGTGCCTTGCAGCAAACCGGCGAAGTGCCGCGCGATGTTTACGATGATGCTGTGGCGCGCTTCGGTGTGGCCGGCGTGGTCGAACTCACGGCGTTGATTGGCTATTACACCATGGTTTCCATGACGCTGAATGCGCATGAAATTCCATTGCCTGAAGGGGTGAAGGCGCTGCTTGAAGCGCCGGCCCATGGCGGCTTGCATGAATTGCCGGAACTGAAAACAAAATCGGAGGGACAGTCATGAAGCTTACTCGCAGAAGCGCGCTTAGCCTTATGGCGGCCATGCCTTTGCCCGCCTTGGCGCAGGCATTTCCGGATCAACCCATCAAGCTGATTGTGCCTTTCCCGCCTGGTGGCCCGGCGGATATCATTGGTCGCTTGATTTCGCGGGTCATGGGCGAAAGGCTCGGCAAGCCGGTGGTGGTGGAAAACCGCTCGGGCGGGGGGGGCCTAGTGGGCATTGAAGCCGTGGCACGGTCACGCCCCGATGGGCTAACAATTGGCCTTGCCAGTTCTGGCGTGCTGACGGTGCAGCCGCATCTGATGCAGCAAATGCCCTTTGATGCGCTGCGCGATCTGGCGCCGATTGGCATGGTGATTTCCGTGCCGCAAATCCTGACCGTCAACCCCAACCTGCCGGTGCGTGACCTGCGCGCATTCATTGCCCGCACCAAGGCAGAGCCGGGCAAGCTTTCCTATGCTTCCGCAGGCATTGGTTCGTCATTGCATATGTCGATGGAATTGCTGAAGCAACTGAGTGGCATTGATGTGGTGCATGTGCCCTATCGTGGTGCGGCACCGGCAGTTACGGATGCGGTGGCGGGGCGCATTGAAATTCTGATGGCTGATGTGCCGGCCATCCTCTCGCAAATCCGCGCTGGTACCTTGCGCCCGCTTGGCATCAGCGCGGCAAAGCGGTTGGATATTCTGCCCGATCTGCCAACCCTGGTCGAAGCCGGCCTGCCTGAGATGATTTGTGATACCAGCTACGGGTTGGTGGCACCCGCCGGCACCCCGGCTGAACGTATCACGCTATTGCGCAATGCGATGGTGGCTGCGTTGAACGATCCTGAAACGCGCCAGGCCTTCGCCGCGCAAGGCGGCACATTGGTTGGCAGCACGCCGGATGAATTCACCCAAGCCATTCGTGAAGGCAGCGCGCGCTGGGGCCGGGTGGTCCGCGCTGGAAATATCAAGTTGGAGTAGCCCATGAACCCCTTTCCTGATTTGCAAGCCTTCAAGGTCAGCATCACCGATCACGTTGCGACGGTGATGATTGCGCGCCCGCCCGTGAATGCGCAAAACAGCGCCTTTCGCGATGAAATCACGCGCATCTTTGATGCCTTCCACGAAATGCCCGAAGTGCGTGCGGTGGTCTTGACAGGCGAAGGGCGCAATTTCTCTGCCGGGGCGGATTTGAAGGACAGGCCGGACGTGACGCGGCAAGGCGCCTTTCCGCGCCATAACCGCCTGGTGCGGGCCGGCTTTGATTGCGTCATGGAATGCGGTAAGCCGGTGATCGCGGCAGTGAATGGTGCGGCGATTGGCGCGGGCTGCGTGCTGGCCTTGGTCTGCGATATTATCGTGGTAGCCGAAGACAGTTTCATGTCCATGACCGAGGTTGAAGTGGGCCTTGCGGGTGGAGTGCGCCATGTGCTGCGCCATTTCGGGCAATCCAATGCGCGGTTGATGCTCTATACCGCGCGGCGTTTTCATGGGCCGGATCTTTATCGCATGAATGTCGCTTCCGCCTGTGTGCCGCAGGATCAATTGCTGGCGACGGCGCAGAGGATGGCGGCCGAGATTGCTTCCAAGGTGCCGCTTGCGGTGGAAGCCGCCAAGCGCGGCTTTACCCTCACGGAATATCTGCCGCTATCTGAAGGCTACCGCTACGAACAGACGCAAACCGCGGCGCTGTCGCGTACGGAAGATACACGCGAAGCGCAGCGCGCTTTTGCGGAAAAGCGCAAGCCGGTCTTCAAGGGGCGCTAGCCTGTCAGCCAGGCTTGCGCGCTGCCTCATCCATCACATTCTGTTCGCGGCGCGCTTCTTCGCGCGCTGCCGCCGCGGCGCGGTTTTCGCGAAGCTTTTCCACCACGCGTTCGGCGGCGCGCGCATCTGCCAGAATCTGCCGCTGGTGATCGGTTTCCTGCCGCGCGCGTTCCTGCGCTTCCTCGGCCATCGCACGATCATCCAGCGCCTTCTGGATAAAGGCGCCGAGGTTCGGGTTCCAGCCTTCAGAATGTTCCTGCCGCAGCGCCTGTTCGGCGGCGGCCACCGATTGCTGCGCGGCGGCCTCGGCGGCCAGTTTTTCGGCTAGCGCACGCCGTTCCGCCTGGGCTTCCAGACGGCGAAGCTTTTGCAGGATTGCCAGGGGGTTTTTCGCCATATCGCCTTAGGTAAAGCGTCACGCCCGGCCTTCCAAGCCCCCAGAGTGCCATTCGACGCGATGCGCCGCTTGGGGCATGATGATGGTCTATATTGGTCGGAACAAAATCCGCCGCGCCTTAGGGGCTTGTGCCCTTGGCGGGCTGAGTGGGGGAACCATGCTGGAACATGTCGGCGGCATTGACCATTGCATCGTACTGGTCAGGGATTTGGACAGGGCGGCTGAGACTTTCGCACGCGCCGGCTTCACCGTAGCGCCGCGTGGCGTGCATTCCGCCCATATGGGCACCGGCAATAATTGCGTGATGCTTGAGAAGGACTACTTCGAAATTCTTGGTGTGCTGACACCAACGGAAGCCAACGCCAAATGGCGCGCTGTGCTGGAATCCCGCGAAGGCATGACCGCGATTGCCATGCGCGCGCATGATGCCGAGAAAGGCGCGGCTGAGGTCGCGGCACGCGGCATTCCGACCATGCCGGTGATGCGCTTCGGCAGGCCCGTTGATATGCCGGATGGAACGCGCACTGAAACGCGCTTCAATACCTTTCATCTGGCGGACCCTGTCGCGCCAGGTTTGCGGATGTTTGCCTGCCAGCATCTCACACCGGGTGCCACCTGGGTGCCGGGCAGCATGACCCATGCCAATACTGCCAAAGGCCTGACGGGGATTGAGGTTTTGGCTGCTGACCCCGCAGGCGTTGCTGTTTCCATCGCCAAATTGCTGGATAGCGCACCGGAAGCAATGGGTGATGGATTGCTGCGCGTGGCCACTGGCGCCGCGCCAATCCTGGTGCTGAACCGCGCCGCACTTGCCGCGCGCTATGGTGCGCTTGATCTGGCCGGCTTGTCTGATTCCGGGCCGGTGACGCTCGGCATTACGGTGGCTGATCTGGCGGCGGCGCAAGCCTGTTTGACCAAGGCGGGTTTGCCCTTCAGCGCCATCCCGGGCGGCGGTATTGCGGTGCCAGCGGTGGCGGCCCATGGGGTTATCCTGGCGTTCCGCGCTGGATAAGACGTTGCCATGCCTTCGATGGATAAATTGCAGCGTATTGTGCTGGTGCTGATGGTGATCACGGCGCTGGTGCAGGTATTGCGCGCGCTTTTTTAAAAAGGGAATCTTCTGATGCGTGTTGGCGTGATTGGTTTGGGCAGCATGGGCATGGGCGCGGCGCTCAGCCTGTTGCGGGCCGGGGTGCAGGTGACGGGCTGCGATCCCCGTGCAGCGGCGCGCGATGAATTCAGTGCAGCCGGAGGCAGTGCCGTCGCCAAAGCCAGCGATTTGCCGGCGGGGATGGAAGCGCTGGTAGTGCTGGTGGTGAATGCCGCACAAACCGAAACCGCAGTTTTTGGCCCTGATGGCGCGGCATCACATATGGCGAAGGGTGCAGTGATTATTTCCTCCGCCACCATGGCGCCAGATGCGGCGCGCGCACTGGCCGCCAAGGCGGAAGCAGCAGGCTTGCTTTATCTTGATGCGCCGGTCTCGGGCGGTGCGGTCAAGGCGCGTGCGGGTGAAATGACGGTGATGGGCGCGGGCAGTGATGCTGCCTTTGCCAAGGCCGCACCTGTGCTTGAGGCTATCGCCACCAAAGTCTGGCGCTTGGGTTCCGAAATTGGCATCGGCGCCACGGTGAAGGTGGTGCATCAATTGCTGGCTGGCGTGCATATTGCCGTAGCAGCCGAGGCGATGGCGCTTGGCATTCGCGCCGGCGCCGATCCGCAAGCGCTTTATGATGTTGTCACCAGCGCGGCAGGCAATTCCTGGATGTTCGAAAACCGCATGGCACGTGTATTGACCGGCGATGATGCACCGCGCAGTGCTGTTAATATTTTCGTGAAGGACCTAGGGCTGGTGAATGACATGGCGCGTGGCCTGAATTTCCCGGTGCCCTTGGCCGCGCAAGCGCAGCAGCTTTTCACCGCCGCGCGCGCCATGGGCCAGGGCAGCGCGGATGATGGCTTTGTCATTCGTGTCTGGCAGGCGCTGACGGGGATTGATCTGCCAGGGGATACCAAAAAAGACTGATGCGCCTTTCACCTCGGCGGCAGATGCACCGCCAGCCAAAGCGTTTCTTGCGCGGGGTCGGTCCGGGCAACGCGATGGCGGCATTGCGCGGGCAATAGCGCCCAGTCGCCGGGTTTCAATTCCCGCAAGTTGCCATCAGCAAACTCCAAGGCCGCGCTGCCCGCGACAAGCAGTACAAATTCCGGCCAGGCTTGCTGATACCATTCGCCATGGGTCACAGCGCGGGAGGCAATGCGTTCCACCCGCGCCCCACCGGCGCGTGCCAATTCCAAGAAGCTTTCGCCGCCCGCAACCGGCGCGGCGCCGTCATGCAAAGACCCAAAGCGCGGCGCCGTCACGCCGCCAGCACCGCCTCAACCGCTGCCGAGACCGCAAAAAGATGCTGATCCGCGCCATGCGCGCCGGTCAGCATCAACCCAACCGGGGCTTCGCCAAGCGCGTGGCAAGGCAGGCTGATCGAGCAGCGATCAAGGAAATTGCCGACACTCGTATTCCGCAGCAGCATCATATTGATGCGGTTATATTCTTTTTCCTCCTCCACTTCCGCGATGGCGGGCGGCACCAAAGGACATGTCGGGCAGATCAGCGCATCAAACGGCGCGGTGCGCGGCGCGACACTCGCGATGATTCGCTTGCGGGCATTGACCAGGTCCACATAATCGGCGGCCGACATGCCTTCACCGCGCCGGATGCGCTTCAGGATGCGCGGGTCATAGCCATCGGCTTTTTCCGCAATCAGGTGGCGGTGCCAGGCAAAAGCCTCACTGGCGGGAAAGCCGCCGGCGGCCGTCACTTGCGGAATTTCGGCCAATTCCGGCAGATCAATTTCAATGATGCGCGCACCGGCGAGTGCAAGTTTACGCAGTGCAGTTTCAAAAGCCGCAGCGACATGGCCATCCACGCCATCGGTCAGATAGGTGCCGCGCGGCAGGGCAAAGGTCAGGCTTTGCAGGGGCGGCGGGGCAGGGGGTATGGGCGCTTCCTCACCTGCCATGAAGCCATCAATCAGCGCGCAATCCGCAACGCTGCGTGCCAAGGGGCCCGCAGAATCAAGCGAAGATGATAACGGCAGAATGCCCGTGATCGGCACGCGCTTCGCCGTGGGTTTCCAGCCGACAACGCCGCAAAGCGCTGCCGGGATGCGGCAGGAACCACCGGTATCCGTGCCAAGTCCGACAAAGCCCATGCCATCCGCCACCGCCACACCAGCGCCGGAAGAAGAACCACCTGGCAAGCGGCCCGTTGCGCGATCCCAGGGGCTTTTCGGTGTGCCGTAATGCGGATTCACGCCAAGGCCGGAAAACGCGAATTCCACCATATTGGTGCGCCCCAGCACGACAAAACCGGCACGGCGCAGGCGCTGCACGGTTGGTGCATCCAGCTTCGCGGGCGCACTTCCCTTCAGCACCACGGAACCGGAGCGCGAGGTGACACCCGCTTCGTTATACAAATCCTTCACGCTGATCGGGATACCGGCATAAGGGCTCGGCGCGCGCCCAGCCTTACGCAGCGTATCCATGGCACTGGCTGTGGCGCGGGCTGTGTCTCCATGCACTACCATGAAGGCACGACTGCCCTCACCATTCGGATCAGCAATGCGCGCCAGGGCTTCCTCGACCAAGGCAACTGATGTGGTGCGCCCGGCAGCAAGCGCGGCGGCGGCTTCAAGAACGGTTTTGGGCATCAGTAGATATCCGGCTCCGGCGTGGGTTGCTGGCCTTCCAGGAAAGCGAGGTCGCATCCCTCATCGGCCTGGGTGACGTTATCCAAATACAGCGATGTCCAGCCCCGCGCATAGCGGCGCATGGGCGGCTTCCAGGCAGCGCGGCGGCGGGCCATTTCCGCTTCATCCACCAGCAAATCCAGCGTGCGATTGGCGACATCAAGACGGATCAAATCACCATTTTGCACAAAGGCCAGCGGCCCGCCCACATGGCTTTCCGGCGCCACATGCAGCACACAAGTGCCATAGGATGTGCCGGACATGCGCGCATCCGAAATGCGCACCATATCGCGCACACCTTGTTGCAACATCTTTTTGGGCAGCGGCAACATGCCCCATTCCGGCATGCCTGGCCCGCCTTGCGGCCCTGCCTGCTTCAGCACCAGCACTGAATCCGGGGTGACCGGCAGATCAGGATCATCCAGACGCTTTTTCAGATCGGCGTAATCCTCAAACACCACCGCGGGGCCGGTATGGTTCAAGAGGCGCGGTTCCGCGGCCGAGGTTTTGATCACCGCGCCGCGCGGCGCGAGCGAGCCCTTCACCACCGCAAGCCCACCTTCCGCCTGCACGGGACGATCCAGCGGCAGGATGACATCCTCATCAAAAATCTCGGCGCCAGCGATATTCTCACCAAGCGTGTGCCCGGTGACCGTGCGCGCGGAAAGATCAAGAAAATCGCGAATGCGATGAAACAGCGCTTGCGCGCCGCCGGCATAGAAAAAATCCTCCATCAGTTTTTCGCCGGCATTGGGGCGCAGATTCGCAACCAGCGGCACGCGGCGCGACAGCGCATCAAAGCGTTCCAGATCCAGCGGCACGCCCGCGCGGCGGGCCATGGCGATCAGATGCGGGATGGCATTGGTAGAACCGCCAAAGGCCATGGTGGCCGTCACGGCGTTATCAATGCTGGCTTGGGTGATGATGGATTTTGGCGTCAAATCTTCCCAGACCATGTCCACAATCCGCTTGCCGGTTTCAGTCGCCATGCGCGGATGCGCGGAATCAGCGGCGGGGATGGAAGAAGCCCCTGGCAGCGTGAAGCCCATGGCTTCCACCGCCAGCATCATGGTGGCAGCCGTGCCTGCTGTCATGCAGGTGCCGAAGCTGCGCGCAATGCCGCCTTCCATATCTTTCCATTGCGCTTCGGTGATATTCCCGGCGCGCAATTCGGCGTGATATTTCCATACATCGCTGCCCGAACCCAAAGTCTTGCCGCGCCAATTGCCGCGCAGCATGGGGCCGGCGGGCACGAAAATGCAGGGCAGGCCAGCGGTGATCGCTCCCATCATCAGGCCGGGCGGAGTCTTGTCGCAGCCGCCCAGCAGCACCAGCCCATCGCAAGGGTGGCTGCGGGCCAGTTCCTCCGTCTCCATCGCCAGCAGGTTGCGATAGAGCATGGATGTCGGCTTCTGGTATTGTTCCGTCACCGGATGCGCCGGCAATTCCACCGGAAAGCCGCCTGCCTGCCAGACGCCGCGCTTCACCTCCTCGGCCCGCGTGCGGAAATGGAAATGGCAAGGGCTGAGTTCCGACCAGGTATTGATAATGCCAATCACCGCCTTGCCGCGGAAATCCGATTCTGAATAGCCCGCTTGCAGCATGCGGGACCGGTGCCCGAAGGCGCGGATACCCTCCACGCCGAACCAGCGGTGGCTACGGAGTTCTTCGGGTTTCTTGCGCGGCATGGGGGCCTTCCTTCGCTTCCTTGGACCCTATCCTGCCATCCTGCGCTGCCCTTGGCCATTCCTTGGCCGGTTTTGCATTGACGGACGCGCGCCCATACCGTCAGGATCAGTCATTCAAACCGAAGAACAGGGCGGCAGGACCGCCCGGCTGGAGGAAACATCATGTCCTTGCTTTCAAAACCCCGTCGCGGTGGCATGCTTGGCGCTGTCGCCGCTGCAGCGCTTTCCCTGATGGCTTTCGCACCTGCCCAGGTTTCGGCGCAGGAATGGCGCGGCTGGAATATCCATGCGGCGGATTACCCGAATGGTCGCGGCATGGACCGCTTTGCGGAGCTGGTCGGCCAGCGCACCAACAACCGCATTCGTATGCGCACCTTCCATTCCGCACAGCTTGGCCAGCAGGATGAGGCCATTCAGCAGATGCGCTTGGGAACGATTGATTTCGCCAATTTCAATCTCTCGCCGTTGAACAACCTCGCACCTTCCACCGCGATCCTGACGCTGCCCTTCCTGTTCCGGGATGTTGGCCATAGCCACCGCGCAGTGGATGGCGCGATTGGTGAAGATATCGCGCGCGATCTGGAAGCGATCGGCATCGTCACCCTTGCCTGGTATGATGCGGGTGCGCGGAGCCTTTACACGACCCGCCCGGTGCGTACACCAGCCGATGTGCGCGGCATGAAAATCCGTGTACAGACCTCCGATCTTTGGATTGATATCATGCGCGCCATGGGTGCCAACCCAACGCCGCTGCCCTTTGGCGAGGTTTTCACCAGCCTGCAATCCGGCGTGATTGATGGCGCGGAAAACAACTGGCCATCTTATGAAAGCACGCGGCATTTCGAAGTCGCAAAATTCTATACCACGACAGAACATTCCAACGTGCCGGAAGTGCTGGCCATCAGCCGGCAGCGCTGGCAGCGGTTGAGCGAGGCGGATCGCGCCATCCTGCGCGATGCAGCGCGTGAGAGTGCGGCGCTGCAACGCCAGCTTTGGGCGGAACGTGAAAAATCATCCCGTGATCGCGTGATTGCCGGCGGCGCGACGGTGATCGAAATCGCAGATCGTGGTCCGTGGCAGGCGTTGATGGAACCGGTCTATGCAAAATATGCCGCTGCCCCGCGTATGGCGGATTTGCTGAAGCGCATTCGGGAAACACGGTGAATTTGGGTGAAACACAGCGGCGCGGCGATTTGCCCGCGCCGCTTGCCGCCTTTTCCCGCATTCTGGATTTGCTGGCGCGCCTGACCATTGGGCTGGCCGGCACGGCTTTGGTCGCGCTGGTGGTCATGATGGGTTGGCTGGTTTTTGGCCGCTATGTGCTGAATGACACGCCAACCTGGATTGAACGCGGTGCGACACTCGCCATTCTGTGCATCGCCATGCCAGTGGCGGCAGTGGGTGTGCGGGAACGCTTTCATCTCTCGGTGCTTGGCTTGCGCGAAGCCCTGCCGGGTGCGGCGCAGCGCTGGATTGCGCTTGGCTGTGATGCGTTGGTGGGCTTGTTTGGCCTTGGCATGGCGATTTGGTCTTGGGAATTAGTGGAAATGGTGCGAAATTTCCGCATCCCCCTACTCGGCATCAGCCAGGGTTGGACTTATGCGCCGATGGTAGTGGGTGGCGCGCTGATGGCCCTTTTCGCGGTTGAACAGGTGCTGCGCGATATCTTCGTGCCAGACGCACCGGAAAAGCGCGGCCCTGCCGCCGCCTTTTTGGAATAGGCCGATGGAACCAGGGCTTTTTCTGATTTTTGCGGTTTTCGCCTTGGGCGTTGTGGCCGGCGTGCCAGTCGCTTTCTGTCTGGGCATCGCTGCTGTTGTGGGCTTCATCTATGAAGGGCTGAACCCCGCCGTCGCCTTCCAGCAAATGGCGAGCGGCATGAGCATCTTTTCTTTGCTTGCGATTCCCTTCTTCATTTTTGCCGGTGAGATCATGCTCCATGGCGGCATTGCGCGGCGCCTGGTTGCGCTGGCTTCCGCCTGTGTGGGCTGGATGCGCGGCGGCCTTGGGATGGTGGATGTTTCAACCTCCATGCTGTTTGGTGGGATCTCGGGTTCGGCGGTGGCGGATACCTCGGCCACCGGTACCATCTTGATCCCGGCGATGAAGGCCAAGGGTTATGGCGTGGATTACGCAGTATCGCTCACCGTCACCAGCAGTATTGCGGGCATTCTGATCCCGCCCAGCCATAATATGATTCTCTATTCGCTAGCGGCGGGTGGTGGCATTTCCGTGAGCGCGCTGTTCATCGCCGGCATTGTCCCCGGCCTTACCATGTGCCTTTTCCTGGGTATTGCTGCTTATGTCATGGCGGTGCGGCGTGGCTATCCTTCCGAAGGTTGGGCCGGGTTTCGGCAGTTGTTCTGGACTTTTGTCGATGCCTTGCCGGGACTGCTCACCGCGGTAATCATTCTGGGCGGTGTGCTGTCGGGTGTGTTTACTGTGACGGAAAGTGCTGCCTTCGGCGCGATCTGGGCGCTAATGGTGACCTTGCTTGTTTATCGGAATCTTTCCTGGCCGGATTTCTTGATTGCAGTAAAGGCCAGCGTGCGCACCACATCGGTCGTGTTTCTGCTGGTCGGCACGGCAACCGCTTTTGCCTGGCTGCTCGCCATGTATCGCCTGCCGGAATTGCTGACGGAAGGCATGCTTGCCATCAGCGCCAATCCTATTGTCATCCTGCTGCTGATCAATGTGTGTTTGCTGCTGCTGGGCTGCGTGATGGATATGGCGGCGCTGATCCTGATCACGACACCCATCTTCCTGCCAGTAGTTACCGCCATTGGCGTTGACCCCGTGCAATTCGGCATGGTGATGATGATGAATCTCGGCCTTGGGCTCACCACGCCACCGGTTGGGGCGGTGCTTTTTGTTGGATGCGCGATTGGGCGCATAAAGATTGAACATGTCATGCGCACCATTTGGCCCTTTTATGGCGCCATTCTGCTTGCGCTTATTCTCACCACCTATTGGCCGGCAGTATCGCTGACGCTGCCGCGCCTGCTGCTTGGCTATGGAGGCTAAGGCATGACCGCGCCCGCAAAACCCGTGCTGCTGACTGGCGCTTCTGGCGCGCTAGGCCGGTACCTTACGCAAAGCCTGGGTGCGCTTGGCTGGGCCTTGCGCCTGACCGACATCGCGCCCTTTCCCGACCCGCTGCCGCCATCGGCGCGTTTTGTGCAGGCGGATTTGAATGATGGTGTCGCGCTGCTCCGCCAAGCGGAAGACTGCGGTGCCATTCTGCATTTCGGTGGCGTGAGTGTTGAACGCCCTTTTGAGGAAATTCTCGGCCCCAATCTGCGCGGGCTTTATCATGTGTATGAAGCAGCGCGGCGCGAAGGCGCGCGGGTGATCTTTGCCAGTTCCAATCACACGATCGGCTTTCACGAACGCCCGCGCGGCAATGATCCGAAGCTGGATGCGGATTGTGCCTTTCGCCCCGATGGCTATTACGGAATCTCCAAGGTCTATGGCGAAATGATGGGGCGGATGTATTGGGATAAGCATGGGGTTGAAAACATCAATCTTCGCATCGGTTCTTGCCAGCCAAAGCCGCTTGATCAGCGCATGCTGTCCACCTGGTTGTCTTATCCAGACCTTACGCGCTTGATTGAATGTTGTGTGCTGGCCGAAAAGGTGGGCCATGCGGTGATTTGGGGCCAATCCAATAACCCGACTGGCTATTGGGGAGAGGATCATCGCGCGCGCATCGGCTGGGCGCCGCAGGATAATGCCGAAGCCTGGCGGACGGAACTTGAAGGAATCACGTCCGATCCCGTTTCAGAACGCTATCAGGGCGGCGCCTATACTGCGATTGAATATTCGCGCAGCGCGCCTTCTCCACGGGATCACTTCGCGCCGGAATGAAACTGCAACACGGTGATTGGCAGGCGTTGATCTGCCCAGAACAGGGCGCTGCGTTTGCAAGCCTGCAATGGTGCGGGCGTGATGTTCTGGTCCCAACGCCTGAAGGCGCGCACCATCCCGGTGCCCATGGCGCTTTTTGGATGCTGCCCTGGGCCAATCGACTGGATGGAGGGCGCATTGCAGGTCATTCCATGCCTATCAATCGCGCAGCGGAAGGCACAGCCATTCACGGCTTGGCGCGTGATATGGCTTGGGAAGTTGTAAGCGCCGCCCCGGATCATGTCGCTCTGCGGCAACGCCTTACCTTCGCGCCTTTTGATTATGCGGCGCGGCTTGCGGTTTCACTTGATGCAGATGGTCTGCTGATGGAAATGATTCTCCGCCATGAAGGAACCGCGCCTGCGCCTTATGGTATGGGCTGGCACCCTTGGTTCATGCGCGGTTCTGACACGTCACTGCATCTAAAAACCAAAGAACGCGCCAAGCATGATGCGCGCGGTCTGCCGCAAAGCCTCACGCCTTGTGCTGGCATTGCGGCGAATGAAGCTGGCCTGATTGGTCTGGATAACTTCTTCGCCGGTTGGGATGGCGTGGCGCGACTGACAACCCCCGCCGGGCGCATCACGCTTACGGCCAGGGGTGATTTTGCCATGGGCGTGCAGGTCTATGCGCCGCCCGCCCAGCCTGTGATCTGCGTCGAACCCGTGAGCCACATGCCAGATGCACCCAATCGCCCGGCGCTGGCCGCCGTCGCGCCGATGCGCTTACTGGCGCAGGGTCAATCCCTCCAGGGCGGCATCCGCCTGAACGCCGCCTGATCTGGCCTTGCCGCGCGCCGCGTGGCAATAGCTTGCTGCATTGCAGCGTAACCGGACCATACCCATGCCGCTTTCCGAACCCGCCGAGCGTAACCTGCTTCATCTGCGCGACATCCAGTTGCGCGGCTATCAGCGCAAGGATGGGCTTTTCGATATCGAAGCCCATTTGGTGGACACAAAAAGCTACGGCTTCAACAATGAAGGCCGAGGCTGGATCGAACCCGGTGAGGCTTTGCATGGCATGTGGATTCGCATGACCATCACTGAGGATTTTGAGGTTCTGTCCTGCGAAGCGGCATCCGATTTCACGCCCTATGATGTCTGCCCGGCTGCTGCGCCGAATTTCGCGCGCCTTGCGGGCCTTAAGATCGGGCCTGGCTTTGTGCGCGCGGTGAATGAACGCGTCGGCGGCATCCATGGCTGCACACATTTGCGCGAAGTGATCGGCCAGATGGGCACGGTTGCCTTCCAAACGCTCTATCCCGTGCGCCGCCAGCGTGAACGCGAACAGGCCGAAGGCCGCCGCGCCGCCGGTGAGGCGGTGGATGAGAAGAAAGTAAGGCCAGCCCTGATCGGTACGTGCATTGCCTATGCGCCAGACAGCCCAGTCGTGAAGCAGCGCTGGCCTTGGTATGAGCCGGAGAAAGCGGAATAACGCCTATTCAGCAGTCGCGCCTGAAGCGCGGATAATTGGAATCCATAGCGCCAATTGCTGGTCCCAGAAGCTGGCCAATTCCGCTGCGCTTGTGCCGAGCGGGTTGACGCCAACATCTACCAGCCTTTGGCGAATGGCCGGTTCCGCCACAGCATCGCGTGCGGCGCGTTCCAGCCGCGCCACAATGGAGTTCGGCGTGCCCTGCGGCGCAAATACTGCGTGCCAATTATAGCTTTCATAGCCTGGCAGGCCGGCTTCTTCGGCGGTTGGTACATCAGGCAGGGTTGGGTTGCGCTGGCGCGTGCCCATGGCAAGCGCCCGCAATTGGCCCGCGCGCACCTGCGGGATCACGGAAGGCAGCGTGTCCACCATCATATCAATGCGCCCGGCCAAAAGATCGCTCATCGCAGGGCCCGATCCGCGATAGGGCACATGCAGCATCTCAGCGCCCGCCATACTCGCCAGCATATGCGCGGACAGATGCACAATCGTGCCCGCACCGGAACTCGCATAGCTGTATTTGCCGGGATTGGCCCGGATCAGCGCAAGAAATTCGGCCAGATTGGTGGCCGCCAGGCGCGGATTGATGATGACAATATTCGGCACCGTGCCCACCAACGATACGGGGATGAAGGCGCGCCGCACATCAAAGGACAGGTTGCGATAAAGCCCTGCATTCAGCACGGCCGAGGACATGGAATGAAAGGCGATCGTGTAACCATCCGCCGGCGCCGCCAGCACCGCTTCAGAACCAATCACACCGCCGCTGCCACCACGATTTTCAACCGCGATCGTCTGGCCAAGTTTTTCCGACATGCCCTGTGCTGCGATTCGCGCCACCAAATCGGCTGAACCGCCTGCGGCAAAGGGCACGATCATGCGAATGGGCCGCGCGGGATAAGCCTCCGGCGCGTTCTGCCCCAAGGCGGGTGTGGCCATCAGTAGGCAAAGCAGGGCAAGCAGGCGGATCATGGCGAGCGTTCCCTCGTGGGTGTTTCGCGCAAGACTAAACGGCCCTGGGGGCCGCGCAACCCGCCCCCGGTTGACCGCATGGCGGCATCACGCCAGCCTGCGCCATCCAATCCATGAAGGAGCGTAATTATGTCCGACGATCAGGCGCTGTTTGATAAGGGTTTGCCCATCCGCCGTGCGGTGTTGGGCCCGGAATATGTGGATTCATCCATGGCGAAGGCCGATGAATTCATGATGTCCTTCCAGCGCGCGACCACCGCATGGGCCTGGGGCTGGGCCTGGGGTGATCCCACGCTGGATCGCAAGACCCGTTCCTTGCTCAACCTTGCGATGCTGACCGCGCTTGGCAAAATCCCGGAAGTGAAGCTGCATGTGAAGGGCGCGCTGAATAACGGCATCACTGTTGATGAAATCAAGGCGACTTTGCTGCATGCCACGGCCTATTGCGGCATTCCCGCCGGGCTTGATGCCTTCAAGGCGGCGCATGAGGTGCTGGTCGCCGAAGGCGCCATCCCGGGGAAGAAGTGATGTCAGCCCCATTGAAGCGCATCGCCTTCGCCGGCATCGGCAATATGGGTTGGCCCATGGCGGCCAATCTTGTGAAAGCAGGCTTTGACGTGACGGTGTGTGATGTCGCGCCAGGCCGCGCTGCATCCTTCGCGACCGAAACCGGCGCGAAAGCCGCCGCAACACCGGCGGAAGCAGCAAGCGGCGCCGATTGCGTGGTGCTGATTGTGCCGACCAGCAAGCAGGTAGGTGAGGCGGTGGAAGCCATGCTGCCATCGCTTAAGCCTGGCATGTTGGTGATTGACATGACCTCAGGCCAGCCAGGCCGTACGCGCGAAATCGCGGCAATGCTGGCGGGCCATGGCGTTGCGATGATTGATTGCCCGGTCTCGGGCGGCGTGCCGCGCGCCAAATCCGGCCAGCTTGCCATTATGGTTGGCGGGCCGGCGGCGGAGATTGATCGCGCAGAGCCCGTGCTGAAGGCCATGGGCACATCCATTTATCGCTGCGGCGATATCGGTGCCGGGCAGGCGATGAAGGCGCTGAATAATCTGGTCTCGGCCGGTGGCTACCTGATTGGCATTGAAGCGATGCTGATCGGCCAGCGCTTCGGGCTTGACCCGACGACGATGGTGGATGTGCTGAATGCATCTTCCGGCATGAACAATTCCACGCAGAAGAAATTCAAGGAATATGTGCTGTCCCGCCGCTTCGATGCAGGGTTTGGGATTGATCTGATGGTGAAGGATCTGTCCATCGCGCTTGAAGTGGGGCGGGAGACAACAACACCCGCGCCGTTTTCGGCGCTGTGCCGGGAAATGTGGCTGGCGGCGGCAACATCGCTTGGCCCGGCGGCTGATCACACAGCGCTTGCGAAAATGCTGGAACAAATGACCGGCACGGTGCTTGGGGGGAACAAGGAATCATGAATTGGGAAGTCTATGCCATCCGCTACGGGCGGCATGAACGCACGGCGCAGACAAATTTCCTGCTCCCCGTGCCCGATGCGCATGAAGCCATGCCGCTTGATTACTTCATCTGGTTGCTGCGTGCGCCGGATGGTCAGGAAATCGTGGTGGATACCGGCTTTGATGAGGAAACCGCCGCCAGCCGTGGCCGCACCATCGCGCGCAATGTGCGCGATAGCCTGAAAGCCATGGGCACGGATGCCACCAAGGTATCCGATGTGATCATCACGCATTTGCATTATGATCACGCGGGGTCGCTTGGCATGTTCCCCGGCGCAAAGTTCCATTTGCAGGAACGCGAAATGCATTTCGCAACCGGCCGGCACATGTGTGTGCATGCCATTCGCCTGCCTTTTGAAGCCGCGCATGTGGTTGCCATGGTAAAGGCGCTTTATGCTGACCGCGTGGTGTTCCATGATGGTAATGGCGAAGTGGCACCTGGTGTTACTGTCCATCGCGTCGGCGGGCATTCAGACGGGCTTCAGGTGGTGCGTGTGCAAACCGCGCGCGGGCCGGTGGTGCTGGCATCCGACGCCATGCATTTCTACGCCAATGCCCTCAGCGGCAATCCCTTCCCGATCATTTTCGATCTGGGTGCCATGGCGGCCGGCTGGCGCGCGGCGAAAAAGCTTGCGGGTGGTGATGATAGCCGCGTCATTCCGGGGCATGACCCGGATGTGCGGCGGCGCTTTCCCGAAGTGGCAGGGCAGGGGGGTGAGGTTGTCGCGCTCCATCTGCCGCCGAAGGATTGAAATGAAAGGGGCGCCTGAGAATCCCTCAGGCGCCCGCCCTTATCACTGTTCCATCTTCACGCCGGTACGTTCCACCACACCCTTGAACTTCACAAGCTCAGCCTGAAAAAAGGCGCGCGCATCAGTGGGCGTATTGGGCCGTGTCCAGGGTGAAATTCCGGCAATCAGGAAACGCTCACGCAGCTGTGGATCAACCAGCGCGGCATTGATGGCGCGGTTCAGCGCCGCCACCGTGCCTTCCGGCATGCGCGGCGGCCCCACCACCGCGAACCAATTGCCGATATCAAAACCGGGCATGCCGGATTCTGCGAGCGTCGGGATATCCGGGAAGGCCGGGAAGCGCTCCAATCCGGTGATGGCAATGCCGCGCACGCGATTATCGCGCACCTGCGCGGCGGCTGAGGCCAGCACCGCAACCCCCCAAGCCGTTTCGCCGCGTGCGATGGATTCCACCATCAGGCCACCGGAACGATACGGCACATGGGAGAATTTGCCACCAAGCAACAGGGAAACCGCTACGGCCTCGGCGGCGAAATGCGGCATGGACCCGACACCGGATGACGCATAGGGCAAATTATCCTGCGGCCCAGCGCGCAGCTTCGCCACCGCTTCCGCCGCCGTGCCAGCGGGGAAATTCGGTGCGCTCACCAAAATCAGCAGGCCATTTGCCGCAATGGCGATATGGGTGAAATCGGCAAGCGGATCATAGCGTGTGCCACCCTGCATGGCGGCGGGGATCAGCGCATGGGATGATGCCTCATTCAGCATCAAAACCGTGCCATCGGCGGGTTGCCGGCGCAACCATTCGGCAGCAACCGTGCCTGATGCGCCAGGGCGGTTTTCCACCACCACGCGCGCATTGCCGCCCATATGCGCCTGCATCCGTTCTGCCAGCAGACGCGCGGTTATATCGGTGGAACCGCCAGGGGCGAAGCCGCTGACGAGTGTAATTGGCCGATCAGGCAGCCCTTGCGCCATGGCAGGCACAGCAAGGGCCATGCCCATGGCGGCCCCAAGCAAAATCCGACGCATCATTCCTGTCTTCTCCCCCTGGAATTTCTTTGTCTAAGCCGGCAACAACATCAAGTCCGACTACTCAAACCCGAAGCTTGGCTTTCACGCAAGCCCAGCGCGCGCCTTCACCGGTATCTTCAAGTAGCGCACGCCATTGCTCTCAGCCTCCGGGAAGCGCCCGGCACGGATATTCACCTGGATTGATGGCAACAATAGCGTGGGCGCCGCCAACTTCGCATCGCGCGCCTGGCGGAAGGCCACGAATTCATCCTCAGTCACGCCATCCTTCACATGCGGGTTATGTGCGCGCTGCTCGGCCACCGTGCTTTGCCACGCATAGGCATCGCGCCCCGGCGCCTTGTAGTCGTGGCACATCCAAAGCCTGGTATCTGGCGGCAGCGCCAAAAGGCGTTTGATGGACTGAAACAGCACCCTGGCATCGCCGCCCGGAAAATCAGCGCGCGCCGTGCCGTAATCATGCATGAAAAGCGTATCGCCCACGAAAACATCATCGCCAATGCGGTAGCAGACACAGGCTGGCGTGTGGCCTGGCGTATGGATCACCTCAATTTCCAGCGACCCAAGCATAAGACGATCGCCATCACGCAGCAGCAGATCAAAATCAGCACCTTCGGGCTTCACATCATCGGCGGCGAAAACCGGGCGGAAGATGCGCTGCACATCCTTGATGTGTTCACCAATGCCAATCTTCCCGCCGCAATGCCGCTTGATATAGGGGGCTGCGGTCAGATGATCCGCATGGGCATGGGTTTCCAGGATCAGCGCAATCGTAATCCCTTCCTGCCGCGCGGCTTCAATCAACCGGTCGGCAGATCGCGTATCCGCTTCCCCGCTGCGATGGTCCCAATCCAGCACGGGATCAATCACTGCGCCTTGCCGCGTGGTGGGGTCGAAGACCAGATAGCTGACTGTATTGGTCGCCTCATCAAAGAAGGGCTGAATGCTGGCAGAGGACATGGGCTGACCTTCCTGAAGGAAACGCTAATATAGTGCGCTACCCGGCCTCCAGGAAGGGAGGTCCTGCGTCATCGGCAACTCAATATCCGCACGTCATAGACAGGGTGTTCCAGCATATTCACGCCCGGCGCATCGGCGAACATCCAGCCACGGAAAACCGGCGGGCTGCCTTGTGGGGCGCGGCTATCGGTCATTTCAAACCAGGCGGCGGCATCGGGCACTTCGGTTGGTGGGCGCGCATGGCAGGCACCGATGCGGATGGTGAGCGTGCCGAAGCCAAGGCTTTCCCCCACGCGGCCTTCCAGCATGGTGACGCGCGCCGTCACCTTATCAAGCGCCTGCAGGCGCGCCTGTTGCCGCGGCACCCATTCCTGCGCCAGCGCCAGGCTTGGCAGGCAACATAGTGCCAATACCAACAGCCGTTTCATGCGCCCCGCTTCGGGCTTGGCAGCGCCGCGATCATTTCCTGCAAAATCGCGCGCATCGCGGCCTCATCCACGCCCATCAGCACGGCGTCTTCAAATACATCGCGCAGCACCGTCGCCGCTTCGCCATGGTTTTCCTTGAGCATTTTCAGCTTTTCATTGCAGGAAACCGGCTTGCCATCTGTCCCCGGCCAAATGGAAGGCGGCGCGGGCAAGGGCTTCATCGCGGCGCAGCCGGCGCGTTTTCCTGATTGCCGCGCTGATTGCTCTCACCCGCTGAGAAGATGAAACGCCCGAGCAGACTTTCCAGATTGATGGCACTTTGCGTGATGGTGATTTCACTGCCTTCGCGCAAAATCCGCGTATCCCCACCCGGCACCAGCGCCACATATTTGCCGCCAAGCAAGCCTTCGCTGGAAATCTCGGCGGAGGTGTCGTGCGGCAGTTTAAGCCCCGCATCCACGCGGAGAGTCAGCACGGCTAGGAAGCTTTCCGGGTCAATGCGCTGGGCCACAACCTGCCCAATCTTCACCCCAGCGATGCGGACATCCGCCCCCTGGCCAAGCCCATCAATGCGATCAAACTTCGCGGTCAAGTTCATGCCCGGCCCCGAAAGGCTGCGCCCGGTGCTGGTGACGGCATAGCCAAGGAAGCCGGCGGCAATGGCCAGCACCACGATACCTGTCAGGATTTCCGCGAGGCTACGCTTCTGCATGTTGACTGGCCTTCTAGCGCCCCGGTGTCCAGGCTTCGTAATCCCCGCCGCGTTGCGCTGCCGGGTTCGCCGGGCGCCAGGCTTCGGCGGTGCCGGTCATATTCGGGCGATGTTCCTTCTGCCAGGCGCGGCGCGGCGCGTCCTCGGGCAGGGGTTGTTCCGTGGTGTGGTGCAGCCAGCCCCACCACTCCGCCGGCACGGCGGAAGCCTGCGCTTCCTTCGCAAACAACACCCGCCGCATGGGCCGGCCATAGGAATCGCGCCGGCTGCGGGCTTCCCAATAGGTATTGCCTAAGCGGTCCTTGCCAACCTGCCGGCTGGTCAGGCGGATTATAAGGGTCGTGAGCAATTGCATGGCGGCTTTCCGGTGCAAGCGAAACAAAATGCATAATCGCACAGCCGCGCGGGTCACGCAAAAGCAAAGCGCCAGCCAAGCTATCCACAGGATATTGTGGGTCCACCCCCAAAAAACCACTAAATAAGCCTTCCCAGCCTTTCGAGTCGCGCCTAGCATCGGCTCATGGCTGGAATAGTTGGAACCATCTGGGCTGGGGTTGCGCTGCGGCGCTTGAAGGCGGGGGCGGATCCTGATGCGCTGCCGCGCGCTGTCGCCATTCCCGCGCCTTGGGAAGATGAAGCTGGGGAGGCGCTGGCCGCGCTCGCCCCGGGAAGCGGCCCGGCCACGCTGCCCAGCGTGGCAGAGGCTTGGATTCAACGCCTCACGCTGCGCGGACGGCGCCTTGGCCTGTTGGATGGCGCCGATGCCGCGGAAAGCCTGGCCGCTGGGCTGCGTTCGCTGATCCTGGCCCGGCGCGGCGCGCCGGGGGCCGAGATTTGGCGCGATGCGCGGGGTGAGGGGCGTTTCGTGCTCAACCTGCCGGCTTTTCTGGATGGGGAAGGCGGCTTTGATGCGCCGGCCTATCGCGCCGCCTGTCAACTTGCGGTGCAGACACTTGATATTTGGGGTCATGGCAAGGTGGAAAGCCTGCGCCTGGGCTTCGCCGATCTGGCCGGCCTGCTCGCCGCTTTCGGCCTTGGCTATGACAGCCATGAGGCGCGCGATGTCGCCGCCGCCATTGCCGGCCTAACGCGTGGCGCGGCTGAGGCGGAATCCGGCCGCCTTGCCACCCGTTTCGGCCCGCGCCATGCGGTGGCGCTGATCTGCCCAACGCCGCCCGAGGAAACCGCCATCCCAGGCTTGGCCAAGGCTGCGCGGGCGGCTTTGGCGGCGGCGGCTTCCTCCCCCGGTTTGCGCCATCGCGGCTGCATCGCGCTCGCCCCCGCCGATGCGGTGGAAGCGCTTTTGGGCGCGGAAAGTGCCGGCATCGCCCCGGCGCCGGGGGCTAGCCGCCCGGTGCGCGGCGAAGATGGCCGCGTGATGCAGGTGCCAACCCAGGCAGCGGAACGCGCGGGCGCCGATGCCGCCTGGCTGCTGGCCCCCGTGACACCGCAAGCCCGCCGCGCCATGGAGGCAGCAATCCTGCCCTTCCTGGATGCGCCGCCGCCCGCCATGCCGGCCCCGGCTGACCTGCCCGAAGCGCGCCGCGCTGCGCCCCGGCCAATCCATGCGCCAATCAGCCGTTGCTGGCGCGTGGCTATCGCTGGCAATCGTGTTGCACTGCGCGCCATTGAAGATGATCGCGGCCATTTGCGGGAGATTTCCTTCTCCCTCCCGCGCGAAGCGGCGATGACGCGCGCCTTGATGGAAGGGCTCGCCCAGGCCGTATCGCTTGGCCTGGCGCAGGGCGTGCCTTTGGCGAGCTTCGTCAACGCCTATGCCTATGCGCCCGGCCATGGCGGCGCGGTGGAAGGCGATGCCGGTATTCGCCGCGCGACTTCCGTGCTGGATTGGGCCTTCAGGCGGCTGGCGCGCGATTATCTGGGGCGTGAGGATTTGCCGGACCCGGTGGAAGAAGAAACGCTGCAACCGCGTGCGGCAGTGCTGCCCTTGCTTCCCTTGGAATTGCCGGCGCATCCTTCACCACGCATGCGCCGCCAGTTGCGCCCGGCGGCGTAATCGGCGCCTTTGAAGGAACAGGATCATGGCCGGTAAAATCGAAGCGAAGCTTGCTGCTCTTGGCATTGTATTGCCGACACCGGCGGCACCGATCGCGAATTACATCCCTTTCAATATCAGCGGAAAGCTGGTGGTGATTTCGGGGCAAGTGCCAGTGCGTGATGGCAAGATTGCCTATACCGGCAAGCTTGGCGCTGGTGTTTCGATTGAAACCGGGCGCGAAGCGGCGCGGCTTTGCCTCATTAATCTACTGGCGCAATTGAAGGCCGCGGCGGGTGATTTGGATAACGTGACGCGGGTGGTGCGGCTTGGTGGCTTCATTGCCGCACCGGCTGAATTCACCCAGCACGCGCTGGTGATGAATGGCGCTTCTGACCTCGCGGTGGAAGTGTTTGGCGATGTCGGCCGCCATGCGCGTACCACCATCGGCGTGCCATCACTCCCCGGTGATGCGGCGGTGGAAGTCGAAGGGATGTTTGAAATCGCCTGAGCGTCAGGGCTTGCCCTTGCCGGTAGCGTGACGACATCAGGTCCCATGTCCGGCCCTTCCGAATTATCGCTGACCCTGCATCGCGCCATTGCCGAAATCCCGGCGCATGAATGGGAGGCCTGCGCGGGGGGCGACAATCCTTTCGTCAGCCACGCCTTTCTATTGGCGCTGGAGGAAAGCGGGAGCGCGGTGGCGGAACGCGGCTGGTTGCCGCAGCACGCTGCCTTGCGTGATGGCGCCGGGCGCTTGCTCGCTTGCGCGCCGGCCTATGCCAAATCCCATTCCCAGGGCGAATATGTCTTCGACCATGGCTGGGCCGATGCTTTGGAACGCGCTGGTGGCGACTACTACCCAAAGCTGCAAGTGGCCGCGCCTTTCAGCCCTGTGCCTGGCCCGCGGCTTTTGCTGCACCCCGAAGCTGGCTTTGGGCCGGATGTTCTGGCTGGCGCGCTGGTGCAGGCTTGCCAAGGCATCGGCGCATCATCCGTCCACGCCACTTTCTGCACGGAAGCCGAATGGCGCGCCTTGGGTGATGCTGGCTGGCTGCAACGGCTTGGCACGCAATTCCATTGGGCCAATCCGGGCTATCGCGATTTCGATGATTTCCTGGGCGCGCTAGCATCGCGCAAGCGCAAGGCCTTGAAGCGCGAAAGGCGCGATGTGCAGGCAGCGGGGCTGACGCTGAGGACACTGCGCGGGGCAGAAATCACGCCGCGCCATTGGGCAGCCTTTCATCGCTTCTATCGTGCAACCACGGATAAAAAATGGGGCCGCAGCGCTTATCTCACGCGCAATTTCTGGCCGCTGCTGGGCGAAAGGCTCGACGATCGCGTGCTGCTGATGGTGGCGGAACGGGATGGCGAACCGGTTGCCGCCGCGCTTAATCTTATCGGGCGCGATGCGATTTATGGCCGCAACTGGGGCGCCATTGTGGATGTGCCGTTTTTGCATTTTGAGCTGTGTTATTACATGGCGATGGATTTCGCGATTGCGCATGGCATTCAGCGCGTTGAAGCCGGCGCGCAGGGCGAACACAAAATCCAACGCGGATATCTGCCCGTGCCCACCTATTCTGCGCATTGGATCGCGCATCCGGGGCTTTCGCGCGCGGTGGGTGAATTTCTGTCGCGCGAACGTCCGGCAATGGAACGCGAAATGGCGGCACTCGCTACACTTTCCCCCTTCCGTCAGGTGGATGAAGGCGCGTGAGGCCGGGCGCGCCGCGCATTGCTTATCTGCAATTGGCGGCGTCCATGGCGCTGGTCGGCGCTAATGTCGCGGTGGCGAAGCTGCTGGCGGAAGCGCTACCCATTCCGATGATTGCTTTTCTGCGCTGCGTTTTGGCGGTGGCCTTGCTTTGGCCGCTGGCGCGTTTGCTCGAAGCGGCACCGCGACCTGATGGCGTAGTTTTGCGCAACCTGGCCTGGCAGGCGCTATTCGGCACGGTGATCTACAATGCAGGCTTACTGGCGGGTTTGCGCCTGACATCTGCCTTGGAAGGTGGCCTGGTTTTGGCGAGCCTGCCGGCAGTGGTTGCCTTGGGTAGCGCCTTTTGGCTGCGCGAACGCCTGACGCCACCGCAATGGATCGCGGTTGGCCTTGCCGGTTTTGGCATGGCCGCGATGACGCTGGCGCGCAACGGTGACGGAGCCG